>Ga0256406_1001434_pt1 | contig 38597 bp, 32 predicted proteins | sample RumenRJG_03DNA_FD_185986 | JGI IMG/M metagenome (GOLD analysis project Ga0256406, IMG submission 185986) | Bovine rumen microbial communities from Lethbridge, Alberta, Canada - RJG_03 | ecosystem: Host-associated > Mammals > Digestive system > Stomach > Rumen | place: Canada: Alberta | collected... | reverse complement strand
TATGTAATAAATAAAATATGCAATAAATAAAGTTGGTGTTTGTGAAGAGACTCGAACTCTCACGTTATAAAACATAGCATCCTGAATGCTACGCGTCTACCAATTCCGCCACACAAACATAATGTTTCTATTGTGTATATTTTATCACAATTAATATTGCATTGTAAACTATTTGCAAAATATTCATAATATATAATATGGAATTAAAGAATAAAAAAATTGGTTTTGCTATGACGGGTTCATTTTGTACTTTTTCTAAAACTATTGAGGAACTAAAAAAAATTGTAAAAACCGGAGCAAAAGTTATACCAATTATGTCCTATAATTCGTATAATCTAGATACAAGATTTGGCAAAGCAAGTGATTTTATTAATGAAATTGAAAGTATTACTGGAGAAAAAATTATTCATACAATACAAGAAGCGGAGCCAATTGGTCCTAAAAAAATGACTGATATTATGGTAATAGCACCTGCTACCGGGAATACAATAGCAAAATTAGCAAACGGCATTATTGATGGGCCAGTTACCATGGCTACAAAGTCACATTTAAGGAATAACAATCCCGTTGTAATTGCTATTTCAACAAACGATGCATTGAGTGGTAGTGCAGAAAATATTGGAAAGTTACTTAACAGAAAGCATTATTATTTTGTCCCTTTCAGGCAAGATAATCCAATTACAAAACCACGTTCTCTTGTGTATGATTTTGGTTATCTTCAAAAAACTATAGAATATGCACTTGAAAATGAACAAATTGAACCAATCATTTTATAAATATTTAGTAGTAATTGTTTAATAACCATTAAAAAGCAAATAATAATTATCTGTATTGCTTATAGCTAAAAATAAAATAAACTATATGTATATTTTCAGCTAAAAAGAAACTAAAAAATCGTAATATTAATATATTGCTGTTAAACATTTCTTAGCTTATATTTAATATTTGCTAAGTAACATAACCATTATTAAATATTACGATTTATTTTTTTAATTTTATTTTTATTTTATCTTATTGCATTTATTTCATTTATTGCATTTTATATTTTACTTTTAATTTCTGTTTTTGTTTCTGTTTTTGTCTTTATTCTTCTTTCTACTTTTGCTTCTTTACTTTTTACTATTTCTCTGTTGATTTAGCATCTTTTATCGTTTTGCTTACATCATTAACTCTTCTTAAAATATAGAAACTATCATATAAGCTGAATATTTGAACAAGAATTAAAACACATCCACATAATTTCAAAATTACATTCAATGATACCCCTGGATTAAATATCATTGCAAATCCTAGAGCAATTGAAATTAATGACATTGTAAACATGATACCCCAGTTTGAAATACCTCTAATATTTAATGCTATCTGTGCCTTCATTATGCCATCCATTACAATCCAAATTCCAATGCAAATTGGTAAAATTAATGCAAATGATGGTGTATTACAAATTAATACAAATCCCATAATTATATCAATGGCTGCTTGTGCTAACTCATAATTGAAAACCCTGTCAACATTATCCAAAGAAAAATATGAAATGACATGTATTATACCATCAACAATCAAAATGTACCCTAATGCTAACACTAATGTTTCAATAGTTATACCTGGCCTACATATCATAAAAATTCCTAGAATAATTAATAATACAGAAATACATACAGATTGTATTCCAACTTTTTTAATGTATTTTTCCATATAATCCTCCTTTGTTTTTTGTTTAATTTTTTGCTTTATTTAATAAAAACGTAAAATTTTAAAACTACAATTATATTATCATAAAAAAATTTAAATGTGAAGAGTATTTTTATTTTTTATTTTAAAATTTATATAATTTTATATTTTGTATTGATATATATTGATATGTTTATATTTTTGTATTTATATGTTTTAATATTTTTATATTCATTTCTTTATTTCTTTAAAATTTTATTTAATCTAGCCACTAGTTCATTGTTATTTTTTGTTGCCATCATTTGATTTATAAGTTCTTCTGTTACTTCTGCAACAGGTAATGAAGACATATTTTTTCTCAACGCATATACTGTTTCAAGTTCTTCTTTAGTAAGCAATAAGTCTTCTCTTCTTGTACCAGATTTATTTATGTTAATTGATGGAAATATCCTTTTTTCAGACAATGATTTGTCTAATACTACTTCCATATTGCCAGTACCTTTAAATTCTTCAAAAATAACATCATCCATTCTACTACCTGTTTCAATTAATCCTGTTGCTAATATTGTTAAACTGCCACCATTTTCAATATTTCTTGCAGCCCCAAAAAATTTCTTTGGTTTATGTAAAGAAGCGGGATCTAAACCACCTGATAATGTTCTTCCTGACGCAGGAACTGTTAAATTATATGCTCTTGCCAATCTTGTGATACTGTCAAGCAATACAACAACATCTTTCTTTTGCTCCACTAGTCTTTTGGCTCTTTCAAGAACCATCTCGGCAACTTTTACATGATGTTCTGGTAATTCATCAAATGTGGAATATATTACCTCTCCATTAATTGAACGCTTCATGTCTGTTACTTCTTCTGGTCTTTCATCTATTAACAATACTATTAATGTTATATCAGGACTATTTATTGATATAGCATTGGCAATTTTCTTAATTAAAGTTGTTTTTCCTACTTTTGGAGGGGCAACAATCATACCTCTTTGCCCTTTTCCTATTGGACATATCAAATCTATAATTCTTGTTGAATATTCTTTTGGCGTGGTTTCTAATTTTATTTTTTCGTTTGGATAAATTGGAATTAAATCATCAAATTTTTTTCTTCTATAAGCAATTTCAGGTGCTTCGCCATTTACTTCACCTACATAGATTAAAGCTGGGAATTTTTCCCCCTCTTGTGGCTTTCTGGTAATACCCTTTATTTTGTCACCATTATCAAGCTTAAATCTTCTAATTTGAACAGGAGAAATATAAATATCATTTGGAGTTGATAAATAGTTTTGTCCTCTTAAAAAGCCATATCCATCAGGTAATATTTCAAGTACGCCCTCTGCAATTGAATCATTACTACTTGTTAAAGTATAACCACCAACAACTCTAGTTTCTCCATTATTATTATTTTGACTATCAGCAGTAACCTTTACTTCTTCATTATTGTTTTGACTATTAGCAGAAGCCCTAGCTTCTTTACTATTATTCTGATTATCAACATTACTATTGCTAACTTTATTGTTATCTATTTGATTTATGTTAACAGCATTTGTGTTGTCCACAATATTCTGGTCTAACTTTTGTGAATTAAGCTGCTCACTTAATAATTTACACAATTCTTCTCTTTTTAATTTAGAAACATTTTTAATCTTTAGTTCTTTTGCTTTTTGCCTTAGCTCAACTAAAGTATATTTGTCAAAATCCATAATTTACCTATATATAATGAATTAAAAACATTATATCCTTTCATATTTGTATATGTTAATACTAACTTAGAATGCATTAGCTTTTTCTCTTTTTAATTGAAAACTTTTAAATTTCTGTATGTTAATATCAACACGTATAAGTATATCACACTTTTTTTACCTTTTAAACAATATTTTGAAAAAATATTCTCAAAAATTTCAAAACTATTTTTTAAAACATTTACAAAAATATTCATATTGTACAAGTATTTTGAAATAAAATATAATATATATTGTTTAAATGTTTAACATAAAATATATTTAAAGGAGTGAAAATGTTTGTTCTTAATGTTAAATTTAATAAAAAAATTTTCATAAAAGTTTTCACTATTGTAGTGATAATTTTAGTTACAACATTGTTTATCTTTACAATAAAAAAAGTGATTATTCCGACGTCAAAAAATAAGATGTTAAAAATGAATGTAAATGCAAATGCTATTGAAGAAAGCAATCAGAAGAACAAACATAATGCAAGTAGAAGAAATAATAATAGCAATAATAATGACAATAACAATAATAGTAGTAGTAATAATAATATAAATGAATATAATAATAGTCAATGCGATAATGATATTAACAAAGATGATATATCTAATAATATAACCAACAACAAGATACTAGAGATTAATTCTAATAATTTTACAACATTTTTAAAAAATTGTAATGAAAATATTGATAGCTATGTTGGCAAAACCGTTCATATTTCTGGTTTTGTATATAGATTAAGTGATTTTGTTCAAAATCAATTCGTTGTTGCAAGATTAATGCCAATCCATTATGAAAGTGCATCTAATAAAAAATCAAATTTCATGACCAAATTAGAATTAGATGACAATTCAGATTTAGCATTGTATGGAGAAGCAGATGTAAAATTAAATCATAAATTTAATTTAATTCCAAATTTAAATCAAAAAATTTCAAAACAAACATTAGTAAATCAAAATGCAAATGATAATTGCGTAGTAGTTGGAATTTTGTGTGAAGGCAATACCTTATCTGATTTTAAATCAAATTCATGGGTAGATATAACAGGGAAAATTGAAGTTGGAAACTACAAAGGTAAGATTCCTATAATTAATGTAAACAGTGTAAAACAGATTGAAAGTAAGCCAAATGAGCTTTTCGTAGAGCAACCTCAATAGGTTCTCCATGCCCAAAGCTCATTTTAATTAATCTTTTAATTTTATATCGAAAATAATAATTAAATTTTATTTATATTCTATTCCGTGATATTTTTAAAATTCATTCCGTGACTTTTTATGACTATCCATGCCAAGTTGTACTATGTCAAGAAAGTAGACACTATTTTTATAATATATCACATTATTGTAGTATACTATTTGAACAATTAAGTAAAAGAGTATAGTTTTATAAATTATTCGAAAATAGATTTAAAAATTCCTTGTTCTATCATTGGAGAATATATTTCTTTTAATATTAAAAGCACTATTGGTCCAAGTATCATTCCCATTACACCTATCATTTTAAAGCCTGTGTACATTGCTATAAGTGTAAAAATTGGATGAATTCCTATGTGCTTGCTTACCATTTTAGGCTCTAATAAATTCCTCACAACTCCCATAATTGACCATAATACTATTATTAAAAATCCCAAAAGAATATCACCATTTATTGCTTCGATTACTGCCCATGGTACCATAACAGCTCCAGAGCCTATGATAGGAAGTGCATCTACAAATGCTATTCCAAGTGCTGTTATTAAAGGATATGGTACATTTAATTTGCATAATTTAAAAATAACGAGTCCTACTAGTGATATCACAAATGAAATAAAAATTAAGGTTATTTCTGCCTTTAGATAATTGCTAAATGATGAGATAAATTGATGTAAATGTGTTGTTAACTTCTTCATCCATTTTTCTGGCAAATGATGTTCTAGTTGGTCAATAATGAAGATTTTATCTGTACACATAAAAAATAAAGCCATTAATGTAAAGAAAAATGTCATCAAAAGATTCGGAACTCTTTTTATCCATGTTTTTAAATTTTCTAGAGTATTTGTTAACCAATTAACAAGAGAATTTATCCAATCATTTTCAATATTTTCGAGATTTTTCTTAAGTTCATCTGGCATTCCGTCAACAAAAGCCTTGTTGTTTGTAAAACTATTAACCATGTTTTTTGTTTTGTCAAAATATGTTGATTTACCTTCAAGAAGATTGTTTGCCTCTTTAAAAAGAGTACTACTTCCCCACCCAATAATAGCCAAAAGAATCAATAAAGTTATGCCAATTATCACAATAGAACTTACTATTCTTGTCCATTTAAATTTCTTCATAAGCCATCTTATTATTGGTTCAAGTAGCAAAGCTAAAACAAGTGCAATTAAAAAAGGCAAATAAAATACAGATAATCTTAATGCAATATATATTATAAATAATGTAAAAGCTAAACTTAGAACACGTTTTAAAACTTTAACAATATAGTTGTAATTTGTAATCATTTTAATCCTAATAATATTATTATTTAGATTTTGCTGGAAAATCTATAAAACCATGCTTTTACATTATTATATGAACTTTATAAAAAAATAATACATGAAAATAGAGATAAATTTATGAATATAATTTTATAAATATATTTTATATTTTAAACATAATCTCCAAAATTATATTTTCCTTTACATTTTATAAAATAATTATATTTTATTATTAAAATTTATTTATACCTTAAATTGGATTTACATGCACTATTGTTAGTTGTATATTGTTTAATTCTGTTATTTCTTTTTCTAATTTATTTGCAATTTCATGGCTTTCAAATGTTGACATATTCCCATCTACAAAACTTTCTCCATTGGCTTTAGCAATTTTTTCATAACCACCTGACTTAGGAAATATTTTGCTTTTTTCATTTTTTATATTTTATACATTTCTTTTAATGCCATTATTATTAACATTCTTATTAAATCGTGAAGAACATAATTGTGACCTCTTCCACTTTGTGAGTCTGTAGCAAAAGCATTGTATATTTCCTTACTCATCTCTTCTATTGTATTTTTACTAATATTTTTATCTTTATATTTTTCTAAAACAACTCTTATCATTGGATGCAAAATTTTATATAAATCTGGATAAATGTCTTGCTCTAGAAGCCTTTTTAGTTCTTCTTTTGGTCTAGTATTATCTCTTGGTGGCTCGTTTGATTGTGGTGTGCTTTGATTTTGATTTTGATTTTGGTTATGGTTTTGCAATTGGAATTGGCTTACTATTGCATTTTCATTTTGTAAATTGTTTGCAGGTGCATTATTCTGAACTATACTTTGTTGAGCTACATTTTGTTGAACTGAATTAGGCTGTGATACGTTTTGCGAATTGTTTGTGGTTGCACTTTGTTGAACTATATTTTGTATATTATCCATTACAACATTTTGCTGAGTTGCTTTTTGTGAATTATTTTCAACTATATTTTGCTGTGTAAAATTGTCTCTTGGATCTTCAGCATAGTTTTCTGGTCGAAAAACATTTATTAGTCTTGTATCAGAGCCATCTAAAAATTGTGTGTTTATAGTATTAGTTGCAGTTACTGAACCAATTGTATTATCTGTATTGTTTATATTAGTAGTACGTGTTAAATTAGCAGCATTATTGGCATTTATTGCATTATTTTTATTATTTGTATTGTTTCCATTGTTAACATTGCTTGTATTAATTGCATTGCTTGAATTAATTGCATTATTGTTATTATTTACGTTATTAAAGCTACCATTGTTAATGTTGTCATTTGGTTCAGCATAAATTCTGTTGTTGTTATTTGAGTATGTATTATTTTCAAAATAATTAGATAAATTATATTTCTCCCCAAGAATTTTTTCTAGGTAATTACTATCTTCCATTAAAAAATACCTCCTCTTTCAATTATATGTAATTAAATTACAAAATTGATTGATTTGGTATGATTTTTTATATTTTATTTAATTTTCTATTTTCTTAATATGAGTTTACAAAATTTGCATAAGTTTATATTTATTTATAAACTTTTAATATGATTTTTTAGAGTCTTTATATAATCTTTATATAATTTTTTAATAATTTTGCATAATTTATGATATTTTATTTACGATTTCCTTAAATTTATTTCCTCTATCTTCAAAATTTTTGAATAAATCAAAGCTTGCACTTGCGGGAGAAAATAGCACAATTTCGCCTTTCTCTGCTACTTCTTTAGCCTTATTTACTACCTCTTCAAGTGTTTTGCAATTATATATTGGCATAGTTTTATTTTCTTTTTCAAGCTCATCTCTTACTGCTTTTTCAATTTTAGGTGCTGTTGCTCCCATCAAAATTAACTTTGACACATTTTTTACTATTGGTTCAGCAATTGGCGTGTAATCTAAATGCTTATCATATCCACCTGCTATTAAAACAATTTTCTCATCAAATGAGTTTAATCCGGCAATAGTTCTTGTTGGACTTGTTCCTATAGAATCATTATACCAGTCAATTCCATTTATTTTACGTACAAATTCAAGTCTATGTGTAACACCACCAAAATTTTTAATTGTATCAATAATAACATCTTCAGGTGCTAATTCAAGTGTTGCGGCAATTGCAGCACAGGCATTTTCACAATTGTGTTCACCTCTTAGTTTCATATTTTTCTGCATTATTAAATGCTTTCTAACGCCATTATTGCAAAGTTTTATTGTTCTATCACTTTCATCAAAGCTAACACCATTGTTTAAAACTTCTTTGTGGCTGAAATAAATTACCTTACCATTTGCATCTTTTTTGAACTCTCTAGTTATTTTATTATCATAATTTATTATTAAAAGTCCATCTTCATTTTGATGTAAGAAAATATTTTTTTTGCTATCAATATATTCTTGATAATCTTTGTGAACATTTAAATGGTTTGGAGAGATGTTTGTAACAACTGCAATCTTAGGGCTAATTTTCATATTCATTAATTGGAAGCTACTTAATTCTAGCACAACAAAATCTTCTTTTCTCATTTCACCTATTTGCGTAAACAATGGTGTGCCAATGTTTCCACCCAAAAAGCATTTATATCCTGCATTTTTCAAAATATTATAAATTAATGTTGTAGTTGTTGTTTTTCCATCACTTCCAGTTACACCAATAACAGTGCTTGGAGTTAGCTCAAGTACTTTTTCAATTTCAGATGTTAAAATTGCACCCCTATTTACTTCTTCTGCAATTTCCTTGGTATCAGGTCTACAACTTGGTGATCTGAAAATATAATCAAAGTTTTTCAAATTTTTCAAGTTATCTTTCCCAAAATATGAAATCATCTTATATTCTTTAATTTTATTCAAGACATTTGCGTCAATTTTGTCTTCTTCCCTGTTATCAAATATGTAAGCTTTTGCCCCATGCTCATAAAAATAATCAATTAATGGAATATTACTTGTTCCTATTCCAATTATTGCAATTCTTTTTCCCTTTATATCTTTATTAAAATTTTCTAATTTTTCATTGACGAATTTATCCATTTTATTCTTGTATGGCATTATTTTAATGATTTACCATACGCTCCTTTCCATTATTCTGTTTTAAATTTAAAATTATTAAATCAGTTAATTAAAATTCATAAAATTAAAGCTCATAAATTTAATGTATAATTCAAATCAAAGAATGCTCTTTTATAACATTTAATGCTTTTTTTGCTGATTCATTTGCATTTTTGCAATCTGTTAAATCAAGTGTTACTGTTTTATTGCATTTCTTATTAAATCCAGCTTTATTATGTAATTCATCACGCTTTAAAATAATGTTCTTTATTTCTTCAATAGAATATTTTCCTTTGTATTGATTATACCTTCTTTTAATCCTTTCTTCAATATCTGCTGTAATAAATAAATGCAAATCCATCTCTGGATAAATTTCTACTAAATCTCTAGCAGAAACAATCACATTATATTTCGTATTGTACTCTTTTATTATATTATTAGCGAATTTAAATAAAGCATTGTTATCACTTTTACTAGCAACTTTTGAAACATCCATTGAGTTTTCCATTGTTTCAATTTCTTCCTGATTCATCTCTTTTCCATCAATGTATATTACAGTTTGCATATTTATTATTTTAAACTCAACATTCAACTTTTTCATTATTTCAAAAGCATCTAGAGCTGGGGCATTTTCATCTGCTGACTTATTTGTTTCAAAATTATTAGGCGTGCTTCCAACCTTCTTGTTACCTTTATTATCATCATTATCATCATCATTATTATGTTTATACGTATTACTATCATTATAATTTGTTTCTTTATATTTTTTTATTGCTAAAATAATTCCTCTAAAAATTAGCCCTCCATCAATGAAAATAGTATTTGGAATTATCTTAATTAATTCTTTGCACATTGAAGTTTTTCCTGCTCCAACTTCTCCCTCAACGCCTATTACAAAATTTTTCTTCATATTTTTCTCCATACATGATATGATATCCCTATTTAATTGTTGTGTCAAGATAAAAACAGATTATTACATTCTTATTTTTAAATTTATATTATCAATATTACTCAAAGCCAAATCAGAATTTGTTATTATTCTCTTTTTAATCTTTCATTTAATTCCCAAATTGCAGTTTTATCACTATCCCATTTTAATAACTTTTCCGCTTCTGCAAAATTTACCCATTTGTAATTTAAATGCTCGTCGCTTAGTTTTATTTGAATGTTTGTTGCATCTACTCCAAAGCAATATTCTTTAATAACAAATACATTTTCTCCCCATGTAAATTTTCCTGTGACTGCTACAACAGGCATTGTTGTAATTGTATCTAGTTGAATAAACTTTGAAGCTTTACTTATTCCAGATTCTTCAAAAGTTTCTCTTTTTGCAGTTTCAAGAATTGTTTCTCCTTCTTCTCCTCCTCCACAAATTCCTTGCCAAACCTTCATATCTTCCCTTAAAAAAATTGCATATTTATATTCTCCATTTTCCTTTTTATATGGAAATATTAATGTTTGATATGGTTGTCTCATTTTTCTTTCTCTCTTTCAAATTCATCTATAATTTTAAATTTATTTTGTTTTATCCATTTTATCATATTATATCTTTCATAAGCAAATTTTCTTTTATTTGGATTTTTCCATTTTTTACACCTTCCATAATTTTTGAATAGTTTTGTATCTTTGCATTAAAGTATTATAAATAATTATTCTTTATATCTGTATTATTTTTTCCACTCTTCTTTAAGTAATCCAGTAATATATTCATCTTCTACTTTATTAGTTGCTTTTGAAATAAACCTTTTTCTTCTTATTCCCTCATCCTTATATCCAAACTTTAACTGCATTTTATGTGATTTCTCATTGCCTTTGAAGTATCCATTTTCTAGTCTTCTTAGTCCTAATTCATTAAATGCAAAATTTATTCTTGCTCCAAATGCTTCTGTTCCATATCCCTTTCCCTGATATTTTTCATTAAGCCATATTCCACCACCAGCCGTACCATGCGTAAAATTAATATTACTAATTTGTGTTGCCCCTATCACTTTATTCTCACTTTTTAATACAATAGCAAAATTATAGGAATTTATTTTATTATTTAAGGCATATGTTATAAATTCTTTAGCATCTTCTCTTGTATATGGAAAAGGCACATCTGCAAGCCACTTGCTAACATTAATATTGTTCAATCCCTCAACAACATCATCAATATCTTCCATTTTATATTCTCTTAATATTAATCTTTCTGTCTCAATTTTTATATCATTCATAATTCAAACCACCTTCTAATTTTCCCCATTGCTTATAATAAAAATTTACTGCATTATAATTTATAAATATCTATCATATCAATGCATATTTTCCAAAATATATCTAAATGATTTCCTTTATCTTCTTTATATTCCATTCTTGGTTTTACGAAGTTTTTTGAACCTCTATTTTCAAATGAATATCTGGGAATAAGTTGGATATGAAAGTGATTCATTGGACCATCGCACATCGTGCATAAATAAACACTTTCAGAATTATATACTTTCTTCAAAACAATCATTACTTTTTTAGCAAGTAAAAATATATCTTTACAAGTTTCATCATCTATTTCCATCATGTCTTTAAAATGCTTTTTTGTGCTAATTGCAGTATGCCCCACTGCACGTGGATTTCCTACTAAAAAGCACTCAAATTTATCATCTTCATAAAGCATTCTATCTTTATTGTCGCCATACAAAATATGATCATTTCTTTTATCAAAACATGTTGGACATATCCCAGAGTCAACTACGTCTGCAACTGAAATTCTATTTTCTTTTATCATTTTAGCTATTTGTTTTTCATTATATTCCTTCAAATTATTCATTTGCTTTCTCCTCGAATTTTATATATGATTTATATATTTATTAAAATCTTTAAAGCTTATTCCAACTGGCACTTCAAAAAACACTTTTGCTTATTTCATTTTCTATTTTATTTTCTAAATCAATACAATATTGACACAATTATATCATACATTTACATACTTTAACAATACAAAATTTATTTCTTTTCTAATATTGTGAAATATCATTTGAATTTCCGTTTTTATTTAAAAAGCTGATATAAGTTTGAAACAAAATGTATTATAATATATTTAGAGTTTCTTTGCTTTGTATTCACAACATTTATACATAAAAGTTGCTCCCAATAATAATTGGGAGCAACTTTGTAGGTAACTTTTGATTTTACTTAATCATTAAAAATCATGGTTCTAATATCAGGAATATTGTCAAGAGTTATTTCACCTTTGTATAAGGCGACTACTTCTTTTTTTGTAAGAAATCCCTTCTTTCTGAGTGCTAAAGAAATAATATTAAATTGTTTCTCGTTATTTTTAATAATCTTTTTTGCATTTTCAAGTCTATCTGTAATATTAGCAAGTACCTTCCGGTCTAACTCGTTTTTCATTTCATTTGACATATATGTGAGTTCAAGCTCACCAATGTCATTTAAATATGAAATTGGTTTGTTTCTTTCCATACCGAGGTATAAAAACATTGCTCTTTCAAGCTTGTTTGCCTCAATTAGGTCAGAAAAAGCACCATAAGTTAAAGGGTACCCTTTGATGAGTGTACCTGCATATCCTCCAAGATCAATTTCAATGCTTTGCAATGTGTCATCTTTGGAATCAAGTGAGTCTTTATCAACCTCAAAAAGATTAAATCCTCCTGTCACGCCATCGTCTTTAGGAATTATACTAATTGTGTCAATTCCAACATTATAATGTAAGGCAACAATTGCGTGACCTGCTTCATGTGCTGCATAGAAGTTATTTTTGTCTTCGCTATTTTGAAGCATAGCATTAATATTATCTCTGTTGGTTTCCAAAATTGATTTAATCCCTACATGTTTAAGACCTCGATTTTCAGCAATGCTAGCTGCTTCATCCGCAATGTCTAAAACATCCCCAATTTTTGTTTCATATGTAGATGTTAAAGACTCATCCAGAATCTGTTCAAAAGCATCTATGGTAAATACTACATTATGAAATTTTTGAATTTCTTTTAGGCTTCCTCTTATCAGACTATATATGTCTTCTCTTTCTGGATTATTAACATTAATACTTACGAAATGATATTTTAACAAATCAAAATCCATTTCTTCAGTTCTATCCATAATGCCAATACATATAGCGCTATCAAAAACCATTTGGAAAGACTCAATTACATTATAATCTATAAGCTTTTTAAAGTCTTTAATATAGAAAATTGTATGCGGAAAATTATGTGCTATTTGAACAAGGCTTAAAATCTTTATACCAATTTCATCTGCAGTATTAACCTCTGTCGAGAACTGTTCTACTGGAACTTCCAATATCAAACTATTCTTAAATTTTTCAGGACAAGTTCCAATTTTCATTGAATAAGCCAATCCTTCAATTATTTGTTTTCTTCCAGTACCATCTTCTCCAAAGATAATAATATTTTTGTTTTTTCTCTTTCCAATAACGTTAAACACCTCATTTATTTCACTCTTACGTTTAGAAATAATTGCATTACCATCAGGAAATTTCTTATTTTTTAAATCAATAAGTATAAGGTCTGTCCGTTTATTCTTGTTAATTTCTTTAATACAATCTTTTAACTTATTATTAACCATTCCCTGAAATGACTTTATACTCCGTGAAATATTTCCTTTATTATCTCCTTTCTGATTAGTTTTTAACTCTTTTTCTGCATCACCATATAAAATACTTGGTTTCAAATGATTCGTTTGATTCATTCGATACAATTGTTTCTTTTGATTCATTGAATTCAAATGACTCATTTGATGTATGTATTTTTCTTTCGTTGTCATAATAGTTACCTCCGTTTTTATGTAAATTAACTACGCTTTTATTATATTACAAAATTATTACAAAGTCAACGAAAATCAATCTCCACATCAATATTTTTGTTACAAGTTAATAGGTTCATTACATGATGTTTAATAAACGAGTTATTAAACATCATGCAATGAATCCTTAACCAGTAACATATTTTTCAAGTAAAAAACCACTCATATAGCAAGATTCCACATTGTCTCCGTTCATTTCTATGTTAATATATGTGAGAATTATTTTTTGGTTCTCGTTAATTACGATTTCTAAAGCTTGATTTCTATCTTTATAAGCACTGTAATCGTCAATCCAATTTTGAATTTCATTTAATATATTTATATTTGATAATTTTACATTTTTAACTTGATCTTCAAATTTTATACTTGCAAAAATCTCTTCTTTTGTCCTTTGTTCTAAATCTCCATAATTCTTCCTCATGTCTATTTGGGTTAATTTTTTGTATCCTTCTATGTTTATTGCAACTTCAGAATGTAAATTATAGTCTTTGACAATTGAATTATTTGTTACATTCTCTCTCTTTAATTCTTCAATTTCAGAATCGTTTAAATTTTTTCTGATGTATTCTTCTCCATCTTTTGAGCCCATTAAATAATAATACGCTCCTTTTGCCCTTTCAAGTTGTTCAACGGTTTTATTTGCGGATTTGGTATATGCTTTTATTGCACTTATTTGGCTAAAATTTGAAACATCATACATATTAATTTTTGGAATTAATATAGATATAATAGTTATTATAATTGCTGCGATTATAATATTGTGAATTTTCTTCTTATTGAATATAAATAACATTATATAAATTATTTCAAGTACTATAAGCATATATCCTAAATATCTTGCAGGAGTAATTCCCACTTGAGTTATTCTTAAGGTCATAGAATATGCTTGCAAAAATATAAATGGGATATATAAATATGGAAGTTTCAAACTTACTTTATATATAATACTTTCATCTTTCAAATATTGCATTGGGGTCCAAATCGCCATTCCTATTACAAAAAGTACTGATAAAATCATGAATACCTGATTTTTAGGTATATCTCTAGATATTAATATTTTTATCATATATATGTAAATAACTATAAATGTTACAATTATAATTGGCATTAAAACATATTTAATTAAATTTTTTGCAAACTTTCCAATTTCAATATCCATATTTGAAAATGCATTTATTAATTGTGGAATAAGGTAAAAACCAGTTAATAATATTTCAAATTTTAGTATATATATTCCTAAGTTATGAGTATTAATTAATAAAATATTTAAAATCAACATTATTACTAAAATCCCAAGTGCTAACACACCATAAATAATTAATGATTTAAATGTAACCGATAGTACTTTTAATATGTATTCTGACATTTCTACTTTATTTTGTCTAATAGTATAATAAATAGAAATCAAAAATGTAATAACAGCATAACAAATTGCAAATCTTTCTATAAGTCCTAAATTGCCATCATCATTTATTGATTTTCCCATTATTATTGATAATATAATATTTACCGCTTCAAGTATAAAAAATATAATCTTTTTTCTTTTACTTCTAAATTTCCCTGAAAATGTTTCTATAGCAAAAGAACCTAGAGACATTAACATCCCTGAAGTAAATATTTTTAAAATAACATCATCTATATTATTCTTATTTATTAAAAAGAATATTACAATAGTAAATAATAAAATAATTGAAATTGTTACAATGTAATTTTTATAAGTTTTACCAATTACCTCCTTGTTCTTTTTATAGAATTTTTTTATTTTTTCAATCATTAAATTTATCCCCCTACCTCTTTGTTTATTTTTTATAAAAAATTAAAAATAATTTATATATATAATTTAGTCGCTTGTATAATATGTTTATAAGGTTTATTTAAAGTGTATTTTATAAAGCAATATCATTATCAACTTGTTTTATAAAACAATATCATTACTTGCTTATTTTATAAAACAATATCATTATTTGTTAGAAAAAGTCAACATAATTAATGTTGACTTTTTTATACTACTTTTTACAATGAGTTTAAACATTTTTACCGTGGCAATTTTTATACTTTTTACCACTTCCACACCAACATGGATCATTTCTTCCAATCTTTGGGTGTTCATTTACTATTGTTTTATTAATTCCACCCTCTTTTGGAGAAATATTGCCATCTACAAGCTCTATTGCACTTTGCTCATCTGCAAGCTTAGTATCTGTAATTTTAGCTGATTCTTTTCTAGATGTACCTTCATCTCTCTTTGTAACATGCATCATAACTCTTACAACATCATATTTAATGTTGTAAACCATTTCTTCAAACATGTCACCACCTTCAGTTCTGTATACAACAACTGGGTCATATTGTCCATAAGCACGTAATCCAACACCATTCTTTAATTCATCCATATTGTCGATGTGTTCCATCCATTTTTCATCAACAATTTTTAGTAGAACAACTCTCTCAAGTTCTCTTAATGAATCTCCAAATTTATCGCATTTATCTTTATATATATCCTCTGCCTTTTTAACAATTTCTTCTTTTATCTTATCAGAATCTATTTTTTCTTCTTCTGCTGCCTTAATTCTATCAATTCCAAATACATTAAATACTTCTTGTTTTAAAGCTTCTATGTCACTTGAAGAATCATTTACATAACTTGAAACTATAGTTTCAGCAACATCCTCTATCATTGCAATAATATTGTCTTTTAAGTTTTCTCCATCAAGTACTTCTCTTCTTTGAGCATAAATTATTGTTCTTTGCTTATTCATAACATCATCATATTGAAGTACGTTCTTTCTAATACTGAAGTTTCTACCTTCAACTTTCTTTTGAGCATTTTCAACAGCATTAGATATTAATCTTGATTGTATTGGCATATCATCAGAAACACCAATTTTATTATAAACTTTCGCAATTGTATTTCCACCAAATATTTTCATTAAGTCATCATCAAGAGCAATATAGAATCTAGACTCTCCAGGATCACCTTGACGTCCAGAACGACCTCTTAACTGGTTATCAATACGTCTTGATTCATGTCTTTCTGTACCAATAATTTTTAATCCACCTGCATCAATAACTTTTTGTTTCTCGTCTTCAATGCCTTTGTCATATTTAGCAACTAAGTATCTGAATTCTTCACGTCTTGCTAAAATTTTCTTGTCATCAGTTTCATTAAATGCAGTAGCCTCTTCTATTTCTTCATATGTATATTTTTTTCTCATTTCTTGCTTTGCAAGGAATTCACTATTACCACCAAGAACAATATCAGTACCACGTCCTGCCATATTAGTAGCTATTGTAACAGCTTTGTATTTACCAGCCTGAGCAATAATTTCTGCTTCTTTTTCATGATATTTTGCATTCAATACTTGATGTGGTATTCTTTCTTTATCAAGCAATTTGCTCAATTTTTCAGATTTATCAATAGAAACAGTTCCAACCAATACTGGTTGACCTTTTTCATAACATTTTTTTATTTCTTGTACAACTGCATTAAATTTTGCATCTTGCGTTTTGTAAATTACATCTGGCTCATCTTTTCTAATCATTGGCTTATTTGTTGGAATTTCAATAACATCTAGTTTATAAATTTCCTCAAATTCTTCTTCTTCAGTCATAGCAGTACCTGTCATACCAGATAATTTGTCATACATTCTAAAGAAGTTTTGGAATGTAATATTTGCCAATGTTTTTGACTCATCAGCAACTTTAACATGTTCTTTTGCTTCAATTGCTTGATGTAAACCATTGTTATATCTTCTTCCATACATAATACGTCCAGTAAATTCGTCAACAATTAATACTTGTCCATCTTTAACAATGTAATCAACATCTTTTTTCATTATTCCATGTGCACGCAATGCCTGGTTAACAGCATGTACTAATTCAGAATTTGCTAAATCATTGTAGTTTTCAATTCCAAATTCCTTTTCAGCTTTAGCAATACCCTTTTGAGTAAGTGATGCAGATTTTGCTTTTAAATCAACTATGTAATCATATTTTTCATTGTCTTCTTCTTGTGCAAGATCTTTTACATCTTCCTCAACTAATGTTTTAGCTTCTAGTTTGCTAACAAATCTATCAGCTTTTCTATATATGTCAGATGCTTCATTTGCTCTACCTGAAATAATTAATGGTGTACGAGCCTCATCTATTAAAATACTATCTATTTCATCAATAATTGCATAATGTAATTTTCTTTGTACAAGTTGCTCTTTGTAAACAACCATATTATCTCTTAAATAATCAAATCCAAACTCATTATTTGTTCCATATGTGATGTCACAATCATAAGCTGCCTTTTTTTCATTTGGTTTCATATTGCTAATTACAAGTCCAACAGATAATCCTAGGAAGTTATAAAGTTTTCCCATCCATTCACTATCTCTTTTTGCTAAGTAATCATTTACAGTAATAACGTGAACTCCTTCTCCTTCAAGTGCATTTAAATATGCTGGTAATGTAGCAACTAATGTTTTTCCTTCACCAGTTTTCATTTCTGCAATTCTGCCTTGATGTAAAACAATACCACCAATTAATTGTACATCAAAGTGACGCATTCCAAGTACTCTTTTAGATGCTTCTCTAACAACTGCAAATGCTTCTGGAAGAATATCATCCAATTTTTTACCAACTTTTAATTGCTCTTTAAAATATGGTGTTTTAGCTTTTAATTCTTCATCAGAAAGTTTTTCCATTTCTGGTTCCAATTCATTTATTTTTTTCACAATTGGCATAATTCTCTTTACTTCTTTTTCACTGTAAGATTTAAATAATTTCATTTAACTTCCTCTCTTCCATAAATCGTAATATCTTTTTTGAGAATGCAATTATAATTTCGTATTCTATGTATTGTAAAATTGAAGTTCTCAAAATAAGACACAATTAATATATCACTTTATTAGTTTTTTAGCAACAATTAGAATAAATTTTTACGAATTTTTCATGAATTTTTCAAAAATTGTAACATTATCAAAAATCAATTGCATTAATTCTTCAAAAATTATGACATTATCAAAAATTATTTGTATGAATTTTTCAAAAATTATTGATTTAAATCAATTAATATGCTATTATATATTCGTTGGTCACATAGGGGTATGATGTTAATGGTAGCATTCCGGTCTCCAAAACCGTGCGTGAGGGTTCAAATCCTTCTACCCCTGCCAATTTTTTTATTATTTTTATTTATTTTTATTTAATTTTTTATTTATTTCAACAATTTTTATTCTTATAATTTCTTTTGTTTTTTATTTATTATTTTTATTTCTTTTATTTTTTGTCTTATTGTTTTTCTTGATGTTTTATTTTATCTTAATTTAATTTATAGGAGTGATTTTGACAAGTATTTTTATTGATTATGTAAAATTCATTTTAGGTGTGTCAATTTTCATCATTTTTATTTTTATTGTGTCATTTGCAACATTAAGTTCAGCAAAAACAAATGAATTTCCTGAAAACTTAAGTAATTCAGCAACTAGTTCATTTGCTTTTTCAAATAATGGATGGATATGGCCTATCCCAGGATATACAAAAATTTCCTCTTATTTTGGTAAAAGAAACTCCCCCACAGCAGGTGCCTCTTCATATCATTCTGGGCTTGATATTCCGGCACCAGAAGGTACACCTTTGTATTCTATAGCTAGGTCAAAAGTTATATTTGCTTCTTGGGGTGCTGGTGGTGGATATACAATTACATTACAACTATTAGATTATGACAACATTAAAGTTTCTTATTGCCATGTTTCACCAATTATGTATGTTTCATATGGAGAAAATATAGAGCAAAATAAAATTATTGGATGTGTTGGACCCAAAAATGTTTATGGAATAAAAAATAATCCTTATAAAGACACAAATGGCAACCCAACTAATGGGGCTACCACGGGTTGCCATTTGCATTTTTCAATAAAATTAAATAATAAAAATGTTGACCCTTTAGCTTTTTATGATATTAACTAAAAAACACTTATTATATAATTGCTGTTTAAAACTAATTACATAATAAGTGTTTTATTTTTTTGTAAATTTAGATAATGTGATTTCTACATATCATCTTCATTGTTTTCATTATTCTGATTGTTCTCATTTTTTCTATCATCTTGAGATATGCCGTTATTTTTATTAGTATCCTTTTTTCTTTTCGCTTTTGGTACTTCCGATTCTCCATCTTTAAAATCATTATTATACTTGAATTGTTCAGAATTTTCTTTAGTAGCTTCATTTATATTATCATCATCAACATTATAAAGTTCTTTATCTTTATCTGAATATCTAGTATCACCAACTTTAGAATCTAATTCTGAATTATCATAGCATTCATCAGTAGAACTCCAATCAAGATCAATAATCCTTTTACATTTTGGACACGGAATTTGAATTTTATTTATATAACTATTATCTGCAATAAAATCGTAATTGCAATAAGGACATGTTATTTCAAATTCATAATCATTGTCATGCATCTTATCAGTTTTGTAGAAATTATCAAATTGACTATGATAATTACTTTCATCAAAATCTTCATAAATATCTTCTTCAATATTTAATACAGCCTTTTTTAACTTATCAATATCCTCTCTCATTTGCTCTTGGTTTTCAAGAACATTTTTGATGTTTAACTTATTATCTGCTTCTTTATTAATAATATATTCGTAGATATTATAAAGCTTTTTCTTTGCAATCTCTAAATCTTTTTTATTTGCGATTTCTTTTTCAAGCTCATTAATAATTTTTTGATATTCTTTTTCAAAATCAGACATACTAATACCTTTCAAAATAGAAATTAAACTCTTTCCATATATTCACCAGTACGAGTATCTACTCTAATTACATCTCCTATATTTACAAACATTGGAACCATTAATTCATATCCATTTTCTAGAGTTGCTGGTTTTCCTGATGTTGTTGTTGTGTTCCCTGCGAATCCAGGTTCTGTATATTTTACTTCTAGCTCTACAGATATTGGTAACTCTATTGAGAAAACCTTTCCTTTATAAGATAAAAGTTTAACATTCATATTCTCTTTTAAAAATTTTAAACTATCTCCTAATTGCTCTTTGTTAAGTGGAAGTTGATCATAAGTTTCATTATCCATAAAATAATAAATGCCACTATCCTCATATAAATATTGCATTTCCTTTTTTTCAATTTCTGCTGCTGGATATTTTTCAGATGGATTAAATGTTTTTTCAATAACATTTCCATTTATTACATTTTTAATTTTTGTTCTAACAAATGCAGAACCCTTTCCTGGTTTTACATGTTGAAATTCAACTACCCTATATACATTTCCATCCATTTCAAATGTAGTACCATTTCTAAAATCTCCTGCTGAATATACTGTTGCCATTATTATTGCCCCTTTCTAATTTTTTATTCATTTTTAATATTCATTTATAATATATAATATATTTTACAACAAATGAGCCGAAAAATCAAGGCTTTTGCAATAATTACTACAAAAGCCACTTCATATGTTAAAATGTTTCTTTTACTCTCAATGAAACTACATTTTAAGCACTCTTAATTAGGTCTATCTTTCCTATTAATATAACTTTCTAATATATAAACAGCTGCTATTGTATCAACAACTTTTCGCTTATTTCTATTATTGATACTTAAATAGTTCATTGTTCTATGTGCCTCAACAGTAGTCAATCTTTCATCCATTTGTATAATTTCTATTTTATTAAATCTAGATTTTAATTTATGTATGAAAGCGTCCGTTTTGTCAGTTCTTTCGCTCCTTGTACCATCCATATTAATTGGATATCCAATAACAAATTTATCGATTTTATATTGCTGAAGTAATTCATCAATTTTTTTCAAAATTACTTTATCACTGCCATTTGATTCAATAGTAAATAACCCTTGCGCAGTTATTCCAAGTTCATCTGTAATAGCAATACCTGTTCTAGCATCGCCATAATCAATTCCTAATATTCTATTCATTTAAATTTAAATATTCCTTTACCATATTTTCAAGTAATTCATCTCTTTCAATTTGTCTTATTAATCTTCTTGCACCATTATGGCTTGTAATATATGTTGGATCCCCAGAAAGAATATATCCTACAATTTGATTAATTGGGTTATAACCTTTTTCTTTTAAAGAAGCATACACTTCTTTCATTATATCTTTTATTTTATCATTACTTTCTCTTTCAACTTTAAAGCTTAATGTTTCATCATTATCCATTTTATATCCTCCTTATCTCAATAATTTATAATTGGTACTTAAGAATTTCCTCAATCATAAAATTTATAGCGAAGAATTTAATTTAAATTTTAAACTTGTGTAATTGAATTTTCATCACTCTTATCAATAAATTCCTCAAGTTTTTTTAGAGCTCCATCAAGAGATGTCCCCTTATAATATGTAGAAATAACCATTCTCACCATAGGCTTAACAAATTGCGCATCTTCAATCTGCTGTTTATCATTTATGTTACTTAAATCATTTATATTATTATTTATTACATTATTTTCACCTACATTTTTATAGTCATTTACAATCTTATCCTTCTTGGCCTCATCCTCAGAATTATATGGAATATTTAAATTTTCCATTTTTCTTTTCATTCCATTCATAAACTCAAATGCGCCTTTTGTTTCAACACCCGAGAATACAATTGCAAATTTTGGTCCCATATATCTAACAAATAGATAATTAGGCGACAAATTATTCTTTACAAAAGTAGACATTGATGTAATAACATCATTTCCTGTTTTTCTACCAACTCTTTCATTAATTTCTGGAAGATTAACAATTTTAAAAAGACAAATAGCAGATGTTGTACTCTTGTCTATTATCTTTTTACCCTCACCATATAAAAACTCTGCAGACTTAAGTCCTGAAAATTTATCATCTCTAACTAGATTCTCTAATGTTTGTTGACTTTGTACTGTTTTTAATATAGTAACAATGTTCTTTCTTACTACTTCAAGTATTGTTGTATCGATATTATCAAATTCATGTGGTCTGCTCCCTTCAATAATCCAATACCCAATATAAACATTATCAATATATAATGGGAAAAACATAGCACATTTTGCTCTTCCAAACTCCATTTTTTGATATGGAAGTTTCTCACTTTCATTTTCTACTGTAATATATTTTGGAACTGCAGTTTGAATACTGTCAGCAAATACAGGGTCTGATTGTAAATTTTTAAGAGTATCCCAATGCTTACTTTCTACATTTGATGCTTTTACTTCATATTCTGCACCATTAAAAACTACGATTGTTGAATATTTTATTGAATATTTATTTATTAATACATCATTTATTTTCTCTATTTTTTCATCAATTGATAAATTATCACCAAGTGTATTCATGAAATCTTGCAGAACATTTAAATTTGTTACTCTTTGATTCAAATTGCTGAATGTATCAATTTTTTTGTGTATTGAATAATTATACACCATTAATACCAACACAATTATTACAAGTAAAATTATAAAGCCTAGTGCTGCATATTCCAAAACAATCACCTCTTTTCTACATTTTGTTTTTTCTCATTTTGTCTAAAGTACTATTTATGTCATTTGAAAAAAAAGTATTATCATATTTATTTGAATCTTGTTTATTTAAACCATTTAATTTATTATTTTGCATATTATTTGGCATATTACCTAAGAAATTGTTTTGCATATTATTGGGCATGTTACCTAAAAAATTGTTTTGCATATTATTTGGCATGTTATTAAAAAAATTATTTTGCGTATTTCCTGGCATACCATTTAGAAAATTTTCTTGTACATTATTTGATATACTATTTTGAGAATTTGAATTTTTCCTATTCTCTCCTTGATGTTCCATCAATGGATATACTCTCGATTTCAATTCATATAAGCTATCAATTACATCATTAGAAAATTCATTTAAATTTATTTTGCATAATGCAATTGCCTCTAAATATGCTGAATAAGTTTTTAAATCAAATGGTACTAAATTACATGTCATCTTTTTTGCATCAAATAAATCTCTTTGTAAAGCCATTGATGGATCATTATATTTTGACATTCCGGCAATTACCATTTTATAATCCAATTTTTTTAACTTTACATATTTATTTATCACAGTATGAAGTTTTTTTACATCTATAATATTCTTATAATCACTTAAAAATTTTGTAAGTGGTTGTATTGTAAAAACATCCATAGATTGAACTAAATAAATTTCATCTGATTTCGAAAAATACGTAGAATCACTATGCAAATCACAATCCATCATTACTATATCAAAATTTTGAGAAAGAGTATTTAAAACATTATTCTTATTTAACTTCTCATCTATATTCTCATCCGGAACAGATGTAAACAAGAATAAATTATTTTTTATATTAAGCCCCTCGACAATTCCGTCAGACAATTTTTTCATGCTATTTGCTGCTACTTTTACTTTTTCACTATCATTGTCTGTATATAAATAATAAGAATTCTTATTTTTAGTACAATCTAAAATAGCAACCTTAATTCCATCATTTGCCAACAATAAAGCCAAGCAATTTACTATAAATGAAGTTCCATTTTTTGTCGCCCCAACAAATGATACAATTTTTCCATTTCCAGCAATGACAAAATCACTATTTTCATTCTCAGGCACATACTTATTATCTTTTATCAATGACTCATTTTCGCTTGAATCACTTCTTAAAAAAGCATATTTATCCTCTTCAAAATTTTGATTGCTTTTAATATCATTTTTATTATTTATATTTCTATCTGGGACATCAATACTTAAATTAAATAAGTCGAAGTTGTTATTACTTTGAGCGTTCTTATTAATATTATTTCCAACACTATTTTGAACATTTTCATCTTTTTCAGGCAAGTTTTCTATAACACTATTTTGAACATTTTCATCTTTCTCAGACAAGTTTTCTATTTTTTCAACCTTTTTAGGCCTTCCTCTTTTTCTCTTAACTCCCACATCAGTAGAAACCACATTTGTGTTTTCTGCTGCATTTTTTTTAGGTCTTCCTCTTTTTCTCTTAATAGGCGTTGCTACTTCGTTTTGCATTTCTGGTTGTACAGACGAATTCGTTTTGTAATTATTTTCAATATTACTCTTTTCAGGCTGGCTATTTAAATTTACATTGTTTTGATTTATATTATTTTGATTTATATTGTTTTGATTTGCATTGTTTTGATTTATATTATTTTGATTTACATTGTTTTGATTTATATTGTTTTGATTTATATTGTCTTGATTTACATTGTCTTGGTTATTTAAATTCATCTGATTTTTTTCTGTAAACTTATTCTCTATTGAAACATTTGTTCTTGTAGTATTTACTTTTTGTATATCATTTTTAAAGTATGGATTATACGAATTATTATACGAATTATTATATGAGTTATTATATAAATCATTGTGTAAATTGTTATATGGATTGTATGGTTGTACAGTTCCATATCTGCTTTGAAATTGTGAATATCCTATGTTACGATTTTGTTGCTGGTTAATATTATTGCTATTATTATTGCTAATATTATTATTGCTAATATTATTATTGCTATTGTAAATATAAGAATTAACATTTCGTTTATCTAACTGCGTATTTGGATGTAACACTTGTTGTATATTTTTTTGCTCTACTTGTGGTTTCTGATGCTCAACTTTTTGATCTGAAAAGTTAATATTTGAAGGTATAATTACAGGTTGAGTTAACTTTTTAGTTGATATGTTTTTCTCTATAAAATCTAACTTTCCAGGCTGTCTTGGATTATTTTTTGTATATTCACTATATTTCCCATTTGAAAGTACAGTTCCATTTTCCATTAATTTTTGATAAATAGGAGATCCCACCTCAAGTATTGCTTTGACTTCCATAGGTAAAATTTTAATAATTAATCTTAATTGAGCATTGTTATATTGCTTTGAGATGCTTTCAAATGCCTGTATGCACTTTTTTTCGTCATTTCCAATTTTTTTATAATAAGTTAAAATATTTCTTAATTGCTCTTCACTAACAAGTTCATCGTTTGTAGGTTCATATTCTATAGAGTCATCATTGTCAATCATATAATATTTTTTAGCTTCTTTTTTGCTCCTAGGCTTATTAATTAAACTACATACTTTATCAAGACTTCTATCATTGCCAACTAATGCATTATAAATTCCCATACTAAATAAACTTCTTAATAATTGGTCAGATTTAGTTCTTCGATCTGAACAAATAAAAATAATTGGTATGTCCTCGCCATTACTTTTTGAAGCCTCGTCACTTATACTATCTAATTTTTCAACTATAAACTTATCAATTACATCATAATTATTATTTGATATTGGCTCTAAATCTTCTCCAATAACAATAGCATCATAAGTTCTGTCATTTTGTAACTCTTTAATTATAGCATTAAAATAATATACATTTTTACTTGTAACAATTTCTTTATATTTTTGTTGATATTTGCTAATAACAGAAGTAGTAATATTTTCGTTACTTACAGCAAATAAAACCTTCATTCGTTAATTCCTCCAACCTTTAATTATAATAGCAAAAACTAGTGGTAAAACTTGACAAATTACAAAAATTGTAATTATTGAAATCATCATATTGAATCCCTTATCTCTTGTTTCCATATGTCTTATTCCAAGTATATACTCATATATTGCACTTATTGCAATTCCTAAGAAACACAATGGTATACTATATATCCTTATTTTGTTAAGCACATATGCTACAGTACCATATGTTTTTCCACCGTACAAATCATAATAATCTTCAATAGATTTCTTCTCTTTATTTGTGATATTTACTAACTGACTTTTTGTATCATTTGATATAACTTCTTGATTTTCAGGTATTGCTAACACCATATTAAATGAACACACAATAACAATTGCTAACAAAACCAAAGATATTATTTTAGTTGTAACTCTTTTCATATTAATTCCTTTCAGTTCTGTATTAAAAAACTACTATTTTTATACATATAATCATACACTAACTTAAAAAAAATATCAAGCAAAATTATAATTAAATTTTATAATTTATTATATAAATAAACCATCCAATTGTATACACCATTTGCCCAATTTTTGTCTGAAGCATATGATGTATTTACAGCTGTTAAAGTAGAGCCTTTATAATAAGAAGCAACTGCTTTTTCTCCACCATAAATTGATTTTCCTGCTGGATTAAGATAATACTTTACAAAAACACGTGATACAAGGTCTATTCCCTCTGCATAAGTTCCAAAATTTGAAGCATTTTCATATGGGTTTCTATCATAAGCTTGATATCCAAATAGGTTCTTCTTTGCAAGTGAAATTGATGATGTCCCCCATCCGCTTTCATGAATAGCAACAGCAGCTACAAACACACCATTAATATCATATTGTTGCTCCGCATAATAAAAATATTCAGCATTATCCTTAAATACATTATTTTTGTCATTTTTGTCATTAGCAAATATTTTTTTAAACTGTGCAAGGGATAATCCACTCTTTTCATTTAATAACATACTAAATCCAACATTTTTTAATAATTGTTCCTTTGTAAGTTCTTGAGTACCATCCTGTTCTTCATTTTGCGCTTGTGGATTATAATAAGTCAAGCAATCATTTTCAGCCCATCCAAAATAACTGCTATATTGGACATAATACCAATTATCTTGAGACTTTTTAAATGTTACTTTTTCATCTTTATTTATTGTAATAACTTTTTCAGAATCTTTGTTAGGCTCAAGCCTTAAAGCAAGTGTATCAGAAGTTACTTTTAGTTGGTCCCCAACAATTGGAATATAATTACTCATATAAGAACCAGTACCAATCTCCACTATTTTGTCTATTGCAGCCTTAGTTATTTCGTTTGAAATAAGTTTTGATGATATAAGATTACCTTCTTTATATATGTTCTTTACAATTGCATTTTGTTTTCCATCTTGACCTTCTTGAATTGTTTGCATTTTTCCTTTAGGCAATGAATTATTCTCTCTGTATTTTGTATTAAATTCAACGTCTGTTTCAGTCGTCTCAATTTTTTCAGTAACTATATCATTTTCATTTTGCTCTACAACCTTATCAAGGTTCAGTTGTTTCGAATTGGATTGCTTTGCTATTTTTACACTTACATCCGTTGTATCTCTTAATGTGTTTTGATTTTCATCATTTACAGCAAAAGTATGGTTTTTAAAATTAGATATTATAATTGACAAAATAATTGTAGCTACAACAGTTACTATACAAATAATAAAATATATATTTTTTACCCACTTGCTTATCAAAACATACTCCTCTCTAATTTTATTCTGCTATTTTTTTAGGTTTAAAATTAATATAATCTGAACTTATTAACATCAAATTAACCCCATCAACATTTCCTTCTACAGCTCCTATGTGTGTGTTTCCATGAAGATGTCCATAATAGCAATTATCTATTTTGTACTTTTTTAATAATTCTATGTATAAACTCTTTTCATTTTTCTTTATCATTTCCGTAGTAATTGGTGGATAATGCATTACGCATATGATTTTTTTATTTTCTCTATTTTGAATATTTAAAATAGAATTTTCTAATCGAATCAATTCCCTATTTAGCATCTTCTCCGAATTTTCAGTTTCAGAAATAGTCCAACCTCTTGTTCCCACGACTGCATAGTCTTTATAGTAGAATGCATTATTATGTATAAAATTAATATCATTAAATTCATTCTTTTCAACAAAATTTTTCATTTTAGTAAGGCTTGTCCACCAATAATCATGGTTTCCTTTTATAAGTACCTTTGTTCCTGGCAAATTATGTATAAATTCAAAGTCTAATAAAGATTCATCTAAATTCATTGCCCATGAAAAATCACCTGCTAAAATAACTAAATCATTTTTATTTATTTGTTTTAGCCAATTGTTTTTTATTTTCTTCTCATAGTCTTTCCATTGTTCTCCGAAAATATCCATTGGCTTTTTCGTTTGAAAAGACAAATGCAAATCGCCAATTACATAAATAGCCATTATATTCCTTTCCTATGATAATTTTAAATTAGGTACTGCATTTAAATGCAAATCACAAACATTTCCATTTATATAATTATAATATCCGGCAGCCCCGATCATTGCTGCATTATCAGTACATAATTTTATATCAGGCATATATACTTTAATATCGTTTTTTTCTAATTTCAAAAATTCGTTTCTAATATATGAATTTGCTGAAACTCCACCTGCAAGTACAATAGTTTTTACTCCGGTTGTTCTAATAGCCTTTAAAGTATTTTCAATCAAAATTGATGCTGCAGTGCTTTCAAAGCTTTTACATAAATCTGCTTTGTTAACATCTGTATGATTGTGATTATAATTAATAATAAAAGTTTTTATTCCACTAAAACTAAAATCTATGTTTTCAAAATGAGTTTTGGGAATTTTTATTGTAGGTTTTCCATCCTTTGCTAGCTTATCTACCTTAGGTCCACCTGGATAACCTAAACCAATTACTCTTGCAATTTTATCAAAAGCCTCCCCAATAGCATCATCTCTAGTTTTGCCTAATACATCAAAATCAACATAATCTTTTACATATACAATCTGTGTATTTCCTCCAGACATCATCACACAAATAAAAGGTGGCTTTAATTCTTGATGAGTAATATAATTTGCCGCAATATGTCCCTCTATGTGATTTACCCCAACTAAAGGTTTATTCAAAGCAAAGCTTAATGCCTTTCCATAAGACAACCCCACAAGTAATGCTCCAACAAGTCCTGGACCATACGTAGGAGTAATAACATCAATATCATTTAACGAAATATTTGCTTGTTTTAATGCCTCATTAACAACGTTTGATATATTCTTTATATGGTTTCTTGAAGCTATTTCTGGTACAACTCCACCATACTGCGTGTGTATATCAATTTGCGTATTAACTACATTTGATAAGACAAATCTTCCATTTTTTATTACAGCTGCAGCTGTTTCATCGCAGCTTGATTCTATTCCCAATGTATAAATATCTGACATTATTTTTACCCCGCAATTGCTAATATTAATTTAAGTAACCCATTATTTATTATTCGAATAAATGGTGCTATTATCATTGATGAAATTGGTGTAATCCAAATAATTATAAATAAAATATAGAGCATTTTTTCATTTCTTTCAAACCATTCTCGTGCATTGTATGGCAAAAAGGCTAATAACACTTTTGAACCATCAAGAGGAGGTAATGGAATTAAATTAAATACCCCAAGGCCAACATTCATTGAAATTGTATATTGTAATATATTTAAAATTATATTTCCATATTCAGTTAACACCCAACTATGACTAAATCTAATTATTAATCCATAAATTATTGAAAAAATTATTGCTAATATAAAATTCATACAAGGTCCAGCAATAGATACAAGTGCATCGCCTTTTCGTACTGTGACTTTTCTTGTAAAATTATTTGGATTAATTTCAACAGGCTTGCCCCATCCAAAACCAACTGTAAGCATAAGAATAAGTCCATAAGGGTCAATATGTGCAAATGGATTTAGTGTTAGTCTTCCCTGTCTCCTTGGTGTATCATCGCCTAGTTTGTCAGCAACATAAGCATGTGCGTACTCATGAAATGTAATTGCAATTAATACTGCTGGAATAGAATATAATAAACCAAGTAGAGCTCCAGGAGTTGAAACATAATATTTTAAATTTTCCATAATCATAATAACAAGTAAGATTATCATCCATGGATTTGAAAAATTAAAGTACATAATTTCCTCATTTCTATATAGTTAATATGACTTATAAAAGTTCATAACCTTTATGAATTCAATATATGTAAAAACATATTACTTCTAAAAATTTGTTATATGTAAAATTACATTACTCTTATAAATTCAATATATATAAAATTATATAATAATTGAAGAAATTTGTAAACAATTTAGAAGAATTTTACAAATATTACATTAATTTTACTTACTTTTTGCAGTATGAATATAGCACTGTATATCATATCCAATTTTAAGCTGATTTTATTAACTCTAGTGCATGTTTTCTTGATGCTTCTGTTACATCACCATTGGAAATTCTAGCTACTTCATTTATTACATCATCTTCATTAAGTTTCTTTGTATATGTACATGTTCTTGTTCCATCTACTCTTTTCCCAATGAAAAAGTTTACATCACCCTTTGCAGCAATACTTGGTTGATGAGTTATACAAATAACTTGATGGAATTTTCCTATTAGTTTTAATTTTTTACCTACAGACTTTGCTGCATTTCCACTTATTCCAGTATCAATTTCATCAAATATTATTATAGGAATCTTGTCAGCCTTTGTTAATACTGTTTTTATAGCAAGCATAATTCGTGACATTTCTCCACCAGACGCAATTTTAGTTAAATCTTTATAATCTTCTCCAATATTTGTTGAAATTTCAAATTTTATTATGTCAGTTCCAAATTTATTATAGCTCTTGCTTTTTTCAATCATTACTAAAAATTTTGCATTTGGCATTTCAAGTTCAGAAAGTTCATTATTAATTTCTTCACTAATTTCCTTGGATATTTTTTCTCTCAACACATGCAATTTTAATGCTAATTTATTCATATTAACTTCTGTTTCTTTTATTTTTGCTCTTAATTTATTATTTTCTTCATCTAAATTATTTATTTTTTCAATTTCATTTCTTGTTTTTTCCTTAAAATCCAAAATCTCATCTATACTATTTCCATATTTTCTCTTTAATGAATATATTAGATCAAGCCTTTCCTCAATATTGTCTCTTTCCTCCTCATCAAAATCCATGCTATTATTTTGATCATTCAAATCTCTAGAAAGTTCTTCCACTTCATAATAAATACTTTTAATATAATTAATCTTCTCTTCATATGTCTTACTGATATGCCCTATGTTTTCCATTGATTTTACAGCATTATTCAAACATTCAGCAGCATTACTACATTGATTGTATGTTTCATATACATTTTTTGCAATTTTCTCTGAGTTCTCAAACATTATGCTTTTTTCCTTAAGCTCTTCCTCTTCTCCAGATCTTAAATTTGCTGTATCTATCTCATCAAATTCATATTGTAATAAATCTAGTCTTCTCTCTTTTTCCCTTTCATCACCATAATTACTCTTCAATTCATTATTAAATCTTAAATATTTCCTATACTCATTCTGATATTCTAGTAATAAATCCTCTGTCTCATTTTTATTGAAATTATCTATACACTCAATTTGATATTCTGGATCTAATATTTGTAAATTATCATTTTGTTTATGTATGTCTATAAACATTTTCATAAATTCTTTTAATTCATTTACAGTAACCAGCCTACCATTTATTTTACATGAATTTTTTCCATTTATTTGAATTTCTCTTGTAATTATAATGTTATTATCTATTGAATACTTACTTTCAGGCATATAAATATTCATTTCTACATACGAATATTTTTCCCCTTTTCTAATCATATCCTTAGAAAATCTACCCCCACAAATAATATTAATAGCATCAATAATTAGAGTTTTACCTGCACCGGTTTCCCCAGTTAAAACATTAAAGCCATCTCCAAATTCAATGTTTAAGTCATCAATAATACCAATATTTTTTATATGTAGTGTTGTTATCATAATAAAACCTCCAACAAATATGAACTTTTGTTCGTGTTGTGATTATTATACACACATTTGTTTGTGATGTCAAGAACATTTTTAAAATTTTTTAATTTTAAAGTTACAAGTTAATAGGTTCATTGCATGATGTTTAATAAACGAGTAAGGGCGCGTAGCGAACAACGAGCATAAGCGAGGCGAATGGACGATAAAACCTTGATTCGCGCCAAAAATCATTGAAATGATTTTTGATCGCATTAGGATAGCCTCGTCCAACAAGCCAACGAGTTATTAAACATCATGCAATTAACCATTAACCAGTAACATTTTAAATATTACTCTTTGACTTTTTCACCTGGTTCAAGCAATAAGCTTAAAAAAAAATAAAAAGCCTCCTTCAAAGGAGACTTTTTAAATTATGGTTATTCAGTTAATTAGATGTTTTTTAATTCATTTAAACATTTTTCACAAACATTTTTACCTTTAAATTCACTTACATTTTTAGAGCTTCCACAGAATGTACAATCTGGTTCATATTTTTTTAGAACTATTGTTGTACCTTCTACGTGAATCTCAAGAGGATCATTTTGTGAAATATCAAGCTTGTTTCTAATTTCCATTGGAACAACTATTCTTCCTAATCCATCAATCTTTCTTATAACGCCTGTAGCCTTCATTTATATACCTCCATTTAACTAAACTTTTCTATATTATAACACTTTATTTTTACCAAATCAAGGAAAAAGTCAAAATTTGTCAAAAAAAGTTTTTTAATGTCTATTATTGTTGAATTTTGGCTATTTACGTGATAAAATAAAATTATTATCTAATAAATTAACTATGCATTACACAACATTAAACAACTCATTTTCAAAATATAATATTATAAAATTACGGTAAACTAAAATAATCTATAAGGAGGAAACGCAACTTTTTTTTACAAAAGCTGCCTAAAAAATAAAAATATGTTTAAATTACATGCACCATATTCCCCAACAGGAGATCAGCCACAAGCTATTGATTTTCTTGTTGATGGAATAAATAATAATGAAAAATTTCAAACATTACTTGGAGTTACTGGCTCTGGTAAAACCTTTACAATGGCTAACGTAATAAATAGAGTACAAAAACCAACACTTGTACTTGCACATAATAAAACATTAGCGGGTCAATTATATTCTGAATTTAAAGAGTTCTTTCCAGAAAACAACGTAGAATATTTTGTATCATTTTACGATTATTATCAGCCTGAGGCTTATGTACCATCTTCTGACACATATATTGAGAAAGATGCTTCTATAAATGATGAAATAGATAAATTGCGTTTAGCTGCTACTGCAGCACTTGTTGAATCAAGAGACACAATAGTTGTTGCATCTGTTTCTTGTTTATATGGTTTAGGTGACCCTGAAGATTATGAAAATTTGATTATTTCTTTGAAGGTTAATATGACTCAAGATAGGAACAAGCTTTTGAAAAAGCTTATTACAATGCAGTATACTAGAAATGAAATTGATTTTAAAAGAGGTACATTTAGAGCAAAAGGTGATGTTGTGGAAATATTCCCTGCTGATGAGGGTGAAAAGGCTTTAAGAGTTAATTTCTGGGGTGATGAAATTGATAAAATAGAGGAAATAAACCCTCTAACTGGGAAAAAAATACGAGATTTAAAAAGTGTTCTAGTTGTTCCAAATTCGCATTATGTTACCACAAAAGAAAAAATGGACAGGGCTATAGTTTCTATTGAAAAAGAATTAGTAGAACAAGTAAAATATTTTAAGGATAATGGAAAATTGCTAGAAGCTCAACGAATTGAAGAACGTACAAATTTTGATTTGGAAATGATGAGAGAGACTGGTTATTGCCAGGGAATTGAGAACTACTCTAGGCACATTTCAGGTAGAGAGCCTGGCTCTGCACCTTTTACATTGTTTGATTATTTTCCAAAAGATTATCTATTACTTGTAGATGAGTCACATGCTACTCTTCCTCAAGTTCGTGCAATGTTTAATGGTGACCATGCTAGAAAGGAAACTTTAGTAAATTATGGATTTAGGTTACCTTCTGCTTTTGATAATAGACCATTAACCTTTAATGAATTTGAAAAAAGAATTAATCAGGTTGTGTTTTTTAGTGCAACACCTGGTGATTATGAATTAGACCATTCAAAAGGTAGAGTTGCAGAACAAATCATTAGACCAACCGGATTGTTGGATCCTAAGATTGATGTTAAACCTGTTGAGAATCAAATTGATGATTTGATTGAGCAGATTAATATTAGAATTAAGAAAAATGAGAGAGTTCTTGTTACTACACTAACTAAAAAAATGGCAGAAGATTTATCAAAATATTTAACAAGCCTTGATTATAAAGTTAGATATATGCATTCAGATATTAAAGCACTTGAAAGGATGGAAATTATTAGGGATTTGCGTTTAGGAAAATTTGATGTACTTGTAGGAATTAATCTTTTAAGAGAGGGATTGGATATTCCGGAGGTTTCTCTTGTGGCTATACTAGATGCAGATAAGGAAGGATTTTTGCGTTCAGAACGTTCATTGATTCAAACAATAGGTCGTGCTGCAAGAAATGTTAATGGAAAAGTTATTATGTATGCTGACGAACTGACAGATTCAATGGACAAAGCAATCTCTGAAACTAATCGTAGACGTAAAATTCAAGAGGAATACAATAAAGAACATAACATCACCCCTACTTCTATTAAAAAAGAAATTAGAGAAACAATTAGAGCCACATATCAAGCAGCTGAAGATTCTGTTGATTATGACATAAAAGAAGATGAATCAGTTGAAGATGTAATTAACAGATTAAATGATGAAATGGTTAAATATGCACAAAACCTTGAGTTTGAAAAAGCTGCAGAAATACGTGACAAAATTAAAAAAATCCAGGATTATAGTTGATTTATTACCCATATTAATTTATAATAAAAATACAAAATGTTGTCATCATGATTGTTTAGTTTAATTTGAAGGAGGGTTATTATGTGTACTAATTTATTTAATTTACCTTATTCAGATGCACTGAAGTATGAAATCGAAAACATTAAAGACCCAAAAGTCCGGACAGTTTTTATAATTTACTTTAGAGAAATGGAAAAAGCCATTGAACGGAACCCTGAAGATAGTATTCTTACTTTTGGAGAATTTTTATCTGCAAAAATTATAAGCTAAACAATTCTTTCAAGTAAAACAACTTAATACTTGAAATCTAAAGCCTGAACCATTGTTCAGGCTTTTTCTTTTGTCTCATATTGCTCCTTATATTATACATATTCGTGGTTACAAGTATAATCCCTTTAATAAATAAGAAAATATATAAACAATTATTATGTAAATAGTATTGATAAATATTATGTAAATAGTATTGACAAATTCTAGTAATTGTGTTATTATAATTATAGCGTACCTATTGTATATACATATATAGAAGGAGGTTCTAATGAAAGAATCTAGGGCAACACTTAAATGTATTATTAACAACAATTATAAGCATAGGAACTACAAATGCTCCCGTTTGGATTGTCCCTTTTTGAGGACATGCAACAAGCAAAATGCAAAAAATACAGTTGTTAAAATACATTCAAATGAAAAACGTAACATAGTGTTGTAATACTCTATGTACAAAGCCCTAAAATGGCAGTGAATAATTTCACTGTCATTTTGTAAAAATAAAAAAATAAATAGCTTTTTAAAAAGCTATTTATTTTTTTCGTGTTTTTCCAAATATTATACTTAAAATATTTATTTAAGTGTAATCAATTATTTTCTTAATCCTAATTTTGCAACAATATCTCTGTATCTTTGAACATCCTTTTTTACTAAGTAATTTAGTAAATTTCTTCTATTACCAACCATTTTTAATAATCCTCTTCTTGAATGATTATCATTTGGGTTAGCTTTTAGATGTTCTGTTAATTCATTGATTCTTTCAGTTAAAAGAGCGATTTGAACTTCTGGTGAACCAGTATCTTTTTCATCTCTCCTATATTTTTCAATGACTTCTTGTTTTTTTGATTTTGATATCATAATCATACCTCCTAATAAATTTATTCAAATAACCTGGCAATAGTAAGGAGTATTATACCCTATTACTAAGCTAAATGACACTATTTATAATAACATAAGTTTTATCATTTTTCAAGTATATATAGAAATTTTCTCAGTATAAAATTACAGGTTAATAGGTTCATTGCATAATGTTTAATAAACGAGTAATGGCGCGTAGCGAACAACGAGCGTAAGCGAGGCGAATGGACGATAAAACCTTGATTCGCGCAAAAAATCATTTCAATGATTTTTTGTCGCATCAGGATAGCCTCGTCCAACAAGCCGACGAGTTATTAAACATTATGCAATGAACCTATTAACCTGTAACGAATAAAATTTAATATTATTTCAAATAGTAAATAGTTTAATCTACTTTGCGTAGTCTACAACTCTTTTTTCTCTAACTAAATTAACTTTAATTTGTCCTGGATATTCCATCTCATTTTCAATTTTTTCTGAAATGTTTCTTGCAAGTAGAACCATTTGATCATCAGAAATCTTTTCTGGCTCAACAATAATTCTAATTTCTCTACCCGCTTGAATAGCATAAGATTTTTCAACTCCATCAAATGAATTTGCAATACCTTCAAGTTGTTCAAGTCTCTTAATATATGCTTCAAGCGATTCACGTCTTGCACCCGGTCTTGATGCTGAAATTGCATCAGCAGCTTGGACTAAATAAGCTTCAGGAGTTTGTGGTTCAACATCTCCATGATGTGCCTGAACTGCATTTATAACTTTATCATTTTCCTTATATTTTTTAAGAATCTCAACACCAATTTCAACGTGGGTTCCTTCCATGTCATGATCTAAAGCTTTTCCAATATCATGTAATAGCCCTGCTCTTGCAGCTAAATTACTATCAAGGCCTAATTCATCAGCCATTACTCTTGCCAATTTTGAAACTTCAATAGAATGCATTAAAACATTTTGACCATAGCTTGTTCTAAATTTCATTTTTCCAAGCAAATTAACTATGTCAGGATGTAAATTCATTATTCCAGTTTCCATGCAAGCTCTTTCACCTTCATTTTTAATAATTTTAGCAAGTTCTTCTTTAGCCTTTTCAACCATTTCTTCAATTTTTGTAGGATGAATCCTGCCATCATCAATTAATTTTTGAAGAGCTATTTTAGCTACCTCTCTTCTTAATGGATCAAAACCTGATATAACAACTGATTCAGGAGTATCATCAATAATAAACTCAACACCAGTAAGGTTCTCTAAAGCCTTTATGTTACGCCCTTCTCTACCAATAATTCTGCCCTTCATATCCTCATTTGGTAAAGATACTATCGATACTGTTGATTCAGCAGTATGATCTGCAGCACATTTTTGAATTGCATAAGTAATAACATTCTTTGCCTTATCTTCAGCCTTATCTTTAATCTCTCCTTCCATTTTCCTAATTCTATCAGCTTTTTCAGCAGTTAATGTATTGTCTAGACGAACCAATAGCTCATTTTTTGCCTCTTCTTGTGACATTCTAGCAATCTTCTCCAATTCATCCAATTGACTTTCCTTTAACTTTTGAACTTCTTTTGTTTCTTCACTAATTTGACTTTCCTTCTTTTCGATTTGTCTTTCCCTTTGCTCAACTTCATAAGTTTTCTTGTCTAAATTTTCTTCTTTTTTAATAAGTCTTTTTTCTTGTTGTTGAACATCACTTCTTCTTTCTCTAATCTCCTCCTCTAATTCATTTCTAGTATTAATGATTTCCTCTTTAGCCTTTACAATTTGCTCTTTTTTAATATTTTCAGCATTCTTGTTCGCTTCATCAATAATTCTCTCTGCTTCATTCTCAGCACTTTTAATTTTAGATTCAGCAACATTTTTTCTAACTTTATATCCAATAAATGAAAATAACACTGCCGAGATTAGAAAAATAGTGATATAAATTATTATTTGCATAATTAATACACCTCTTTCTATTAAATTTTCAATGTACAAATATATTATAATAAAAATAAATTTCTTATAAATATTCTACACTATAATTTTATTCTTATTATTAAAATATGTCAAGACCTAGTTACATAATTTATAAAAAAAGCAGAGTGAATAGTATTACTTTTTTACTTAACAAAAAGCAAAGTGTAACTTTTCAATATTACGCTTTGCTTTTTTATTATATTTTTAAAAATAGTATCTTTTAGATTTCTGGATTATATTTATTTCTAATCTCTTCTATTTTACTATAATCATTTTTTAATATGTCTAAAAACACCGGTGCTATTTTAGGGTCAAATTGAGTA
>Ga0256406_1001433_pt1 | contig 38597 bp, 35 predicted proteins | sample RumenRJG_03DNA_FD_185986 | JGI IMG/M metagenome (GOLD analysis project Ga0256406, IMG submission 185986) | Bovine rumen microbial communities from Lethbridge, Alberta, Canada - RJG_03 | ecosystem: Host-associated > Mammals > Digestive system > Stomach > Rumen | place: Canada: Alberta | collected... | reverse complement strand
GGCAAATACACTACTTTGGAGTGCCGTTACACCAGCAAAAAGCAATTAAAACTGGTCGAACGGAGCATCAAATACCAAGATGACCTCTATGCGTCCACGACTGAAAGAATTAAACGACAATCCCTATTTACTTTCTCTTCCTCATTTTCTGGCGACCACCATTCTTCCTTTCCCGCTTTGGAGCCTTACCTGTATGCTTGGCACCACGTTTGTTCTCTCTGATGAATGGCTCGAAAAAGACTGGTTCGGCAGTGTAGAGGGAGGACTCGTGAGATACGAGGTCGTAGTCAAGTTGCTTGCGGAAGAGGTCGGCATGTGCCACCTTGATGCGGATGGGGTCGCCGAGGGAGAAACGATGGTGGGTCTGACGCCCGACGAGGCAGAAGTTGCGGTCGTCGAAGTCGAAAGCCTCATCCCCCAAGAAACGCACGGCGATGAGTCCTTCGCAGTGGTTCTCGTCAATTTCTGCATAAACTCCAAATTCGTTCACGCCACTGATGTGGGCATCGAATTCCTGACCGAGTTTGTCCGACATGAACTCGACCTGCTTGTACTTGATGCTGGCACGTTCGGCAGCGGCAGCCAGTTGCTCCATCTGCGAGGAGTGTTCACAGAGGTTCTCGTACTTCTTCTGCGAAGCACTTGCCCCACCCTGCTCATAACGGGTGAGCAGACGGTGCACCATCAAGTCGGGGTAGCGACGGATGGGTGAAGTGAAATGGGTGTAGTAGTTGAAACCGAGTCCGTAGTGCCCGATGTTGAAAGTGGAATAGACCGCCTTCTGCATGGCACGGAGCGATGCCATCTCAATGAGGTTCTGCATGCGCTGTCCATGCACGTCCTTGAGCAGTTGGTTCAGGCTCTTTGCCACCTCTTCCTTCTTGCCCACGGTTGTCAGCCGATAGCCAAAGCGCGATGCCATGGCTGCAAGGTTGTCGAGTTTGTTGATGTCAGGCATATCGTGGATACGATAAGGCAACGTCTTGGGTTTCTTCTCCAATCCGATGCTTTCAGCCACCGTTCGGTTGGCAAGGAGCATGAATTCCTCCACCAATTTGTTGGCATCCTTGGCAGTCTTGAAATAGACGCGGATGGGCTTTCCCTTCTCATCAATCTCAAAACGGGGTTCCTCGCGGTCGAAGTCGATGGAGCCTTCCTTGAAACGCTTGTCGCGCAACAGGTGCGCCATGCGGTTGAGCGTGATGAGTTGGTCGGCATACTCGCCTTGGCGGTGGTCGGCAGGCACAGGTGTGACAGGCACTTTCTTCGGGTCAATCGGAGCGAGCCCGTCGCGGAAGGCATTGAGTTCCGTGTCAGGCAACACTTCCTGTGCAGGGATGGGCTGCGTGGGCTGCACCTTCCCCTCCCGAATCAGTTCGCACTCACGTGCCTCACCATTCTGCTCAAGCAGATACTGCACTTCTTCGTAAGTGTAACGTCGGCAACTCTTGATGACCGTATGCTTGATGCGATGGCTGAGCACCTCGGCATCCTCGTTCATCTCGAAGATGACGGAGAAGGTGAGTTTCTCCTCGTTGGGGCGGAGTGAACAGAGCATATTGCAAAGGTGTTCGGGCAGCATCGGGATGGTTCTATCGACCAGATAGATGGAGGTGGCACGCTGTTGCGCCTCTTGGTCGATGACGGAACCTTCGAGCACATAGTGGCTCACATCGGCAATGTGTACGCCCACCTCCCAAAGTCCTTCCTTGAGTTTCTTGATGGAGATGGCATCATCGAAGTCCTTTGCATCGCGCGGGTCAATGGTGATGGTGAAGGTGTCGCGGAAGTCCTCACGCTGCGCAATCTCTTCGGGCGTGATGCCTGCATCGAGTTTGTTGGCGGCTTCTTCCACCTTCTCAGGGTATTTGTAGGGCAATCCGTATTCAGCAAGAATGGCATGCATTTCGGCATTGTTTTCGCCCTCCTTGCCCAACACGTCCACCACTTCGCCGACAGGGTTGCGGGAGCCCATAGGCCAGTCTGTAACTTTCACCACTACTTTCTGTCCATTCTTGGCACCTTTCAACTTCTCCACAGGAATGATGATGTCGCTCTGCAAGATGCCAGATGGCACCGTCAGGAATGCTACGCTATGCTGCATATCCAAGGTACCGACAAATGGTTTTTCCCTGCGTTTTACGATTTCCACCACTTCGCCGTGCAATTTGTGGTGGCCGTATTTCTTTGCATGGATGCCCACCTTCACACGGTCGCCAGGCAGCGCATGATGGGTGTCCTCGTCATAGATAGAAATGCCCAGTCCATCATCGGTATCGACATAGTTGCGTCCTCCCGAAGTGCGGTTGAACACACCCTCCACCACATGAGCCGAACCCCGATAGACGAGGTTCCCGTCATGATTCTTCACGATGTCGCCTGCATCGTGCATCTCGTTCAGCAAATCCACGCAAAGCATCCGCAACGGGGTTTTCGTCAACCCCATCTCACTGAAAATGTTCTTCAGTTGGAGCGACCGCCCCGGGTTTCTCTTCAGAAAAGCCACCAACGCTTCTCTCAACTCTCTTTTATTGATGCTCGATTTCACCAGCCTTGATTCTTTTTTTCCCATAGTATATTGTTTCCATTTTGTCGCAAAGATAGAAAAAAATTATTAGGAGAGAAAGACCGAGGCACAAAAATTCGTCTTTTTCCCGCCAAGAAAGCAATCCTTTTGTTTCTTTTTCATAACTTTGCGACATCAATAGTCAAAACTTCTCGTTTTATGTTAAAGAGATCTCTCAATTCTTTCGGAAAAAGGATATTGAAAACCCTTCCCTTCTTCACCCTCCTGATGCCCACGATGGCATGGGCACAAGTATCAACGAGCGACGCTGCATGGTGCGAGGTGATGGAGCAGGCTTTGGCCGACAAGGGCATCAAGGCTAATGTGCGCAGCGACATGGACGGCAGCAACAAGATTGCACACGTCACAGTGGGCAACGAAACCCAGCGCTACGTGGTGCCATCCGCCAGCAGCAAACAGGATTACAGTTCGCCTGTCTATGTCATCGTCGAGGCATACGCCCCCCGTACTGTTTCTGTTGGGTTCGGAAGAGACCGCATGGACGGACGGATGTGGATGGGGGGTCGCTCTGGCATTTTTGTCCCGAACGAAGTTTACAGCAACCCCATCGATGCCGATGCCTTGCAAGCCAACATCCGCACGGCAGTCAGCCGTGTGCCCCGTGTCACGCTCGTCGATGGAGAGTTCACCAGCACTGCGCTTGCGAGCGATGTTCCCCTGCTCATCCTGAAGGGTGACATCATTGCCACACAACGGGGTGAACAGTACAAGAAACCCACGTCTGAGCAGAGAGGTCCACGCCCTGTTGAACGCTGGTTTGCATACGCCAAGATGCACGTGGAACTCGTCAACTACCGCACAGGCGAGGTCATCTGGACCACCGACTTGGACAAGGACAATTATAGCAGCATGTATTCCACCGACCCGATGGAGTCGGTTCAGAGTTCCATCTGCAACTCCATCGGTCAAAAGCTTGCCTCGCTCTATCCTGCTTCTGCTCCTCGCATGGCGGTGCAGGGCTGCATCCTTTCCGTTGCGGAACAGAAGAAGGAGAGGGCTAAGCAGGTTTATATCGACCTGGGCTTTGCCAACGAGGTGCGCCAGGGCGACTCTTTCACCGTCTATGCTCCTGTGTCGCAGGGCGGCAACAGCGGCACCACGCCCATCGGCACCCTCACTGTGAGCGAGGTGCAGGGGAACACGCTCTCCCTCTGCAAGGTGAAGAAGGGTGAGGAAGAGATTTATGCCAACATCCAGAAGGGGGCAACCCTGACTGTGCAGAGCAAATGGTGAAGAAGGGCATGAAGATTCTCATCACAGGAGCCAGCGGTTTCATCGGCAGTTTCCTCTGCGAGGAGGGGTTGAAGCGCGGCATGGAGACATGGGCTGGCATGCGCGAGCACTCGAGCCGCCGATGGTTGCAACAGGAGAGACTCAACTTCGCCTTTCTCGACCTGACGGATGCCGACCGACTGCGCACGGGGCTGGCTAAATATAAGGAGAAGGTGGGGCGTTGGGATGTCATTGTCCATGCGGCAGGAGCGACGAAGTGTCTGCACCGCGAGGATTTCTTTCTGCACAACTACGACTGCACTCGCAACCTCGTCAACACGCTCGGCGAACTGGACATGCTGCCCGAGCAGTTCCTCTATGTGAGCAGTCTGAGCGTGCTGGGTCCCATCGGCGAGGAGATGAATGCCGACGGCACCTACAACGACATGACTGCCGACGACACGCCACAGCCCAACACGGCATACGGCGAAAGCAAGGTGAGGAGCGAGCAGTTCCTGGCCGAGAAGCGCATCAAGACCGACGGCCGATTCCACTACACCCTCTTCCGCCCCACAGGTGTGTATGGTCCGCGCGAGAAGGACTACTTCATGATGGCGAAGAGCATCAAGCAGCACATCGACTTTGCGGTGGGCTACAAGCGGCAGGTGCTCACGTTTGTCTATGTGCGCGACCTCGTCAGTGCCATCTTTGCCGCCATCGGCAAGAATGAGGTGGCCAACGGAAAGACCTATCTGGTGAGCGACGGACACAACTACGACAGCCGTGCCTTCAGCGACCTCATTCAGAAGGAGTTGGGCGTGAAGGGTGTGCTCCACATCAGGGCTCCGTTGTGGTTGCTGCGGGTCATTTCGGGGGTGGCAGAGTGGTTCTCACACCTGACCGGGAAGCCCAGCACCCTGAATGGCGACAAATACAGAATCATGCGCCAACGCAACTGGCAGTGCGACATCTCGCCCATCCGGCGCGACCTGGGCTTCGAGCCTGAATGGCCGCTGGAGAGAGGCGTGAAGGAGTGCATGCAGTGGTATAAAGACAACAAATGGTTATGAAAGATTACTTCAGAAAAGACTACGAAAAAGGCCTGTGGAGCATGGAGAGCATCACGCTGATTTACATGCTCTTCACCACTCTCCTCATCGCCTACTACTGGCAGGGACTGGCCGACCCGACGGGCATGCTCGTCACCCGATTCGTCATGCTCGGAGCAATGGCTACCGCCTATGGGCTTTATCGCCTCTATCCCTGCCGTGCCCTGCGCATCGTCAGGGTCTTCCCTCCCCTCTTGGGACTCATCTTCTGGTATCCTGAGACTTACGACTTCTGCTCCCAACTGCCCTATCTCGACCACGTGTTTGCGCAGATAGACCAGACCCTCTTCGGCTGCCAGCCAGCACTGGTGTTCAACCAGATAGTGACCAGCACCTTCTGGAGCGAAGCCTTCAACATGGGCTACTATGCCTACTACTACATGATGGGTGCCACCCTCATCTTCTACTTGCTCTGCCGCTATCGGGAGGCCGACCGTGCAGGGTTCATCTTCCTCGCCTCCTTCTTCCTCTTCTACGTGATTTACGAGTTTCTGCCCGTGGCAGGGCCTCAATACTACTTCAAGGCCGTGGGCACCGAAGCCGCCGAGACAGGCGTGTTTCCTGCCGTGGGCTACTACTTCCAGACGCACACGGAGATGCTGATGCCCGAAATCAAAGGCATCTTCAGTCAACTCGTCTTGGGCGCACAGGAGGTGGGCGAACGTCCCACCGCCGCCTTCCCCAGCAGTCATGTGGGCATGAGCACGGTGACGATGCTCTTGGCTTGGCAGACGAAGAACAAGTGGCTCTTCTGGCTCATGATGCCGCTCTACCTGCTACTCTGCTGCGCCACCGTCTATATTCAGGCCCACTACCTCATCGACTCCATCTGCGGCTTCTTCGCAGCGGTGCTTTTCTTCTGGCTGACCAGTCAGATGTATGACCTCATCCACTCTCGCCGCATGGCAAATAGTAAATTGTAAATTGTCAAATTGTAAATTACCAAAATGACGATCATCTATCCATCCCCCATATTCGGTCCCGTTCATAGTCGCCGTCTCGGCATATCGCTGGGCATCAACCTCTTGCCCAGTGATGGTAAGTGCTGCTCTTTTGACTGCATCTATTGTGAGTGCGGTTTCAATCACGATTTCGTGCCTAAGCAGAAAATGCCCACACGGGAAGAAGTGCGGGAAGCGCTTGAGAATCAACTTATCAAGATGAAAGACGAAGGGACAGCCCCCGATGTGCTGACCTTTGCAGGGAATGGTGAACCAACTCTTCACCCTCACTTCCCTGAAATCATCGAAGACACCCTGACTCTCCGTCACCAATACTTCCCCAATGCCAAGGTAAGCGTCTTGACCAATGCCACCCAAATCCTGCGCCCAGCGGTGTTTGATGCCTTATGCAAGGTGGACAACAACATCTGCAAACTCGACACCATCTCACCTGACTATATTGCGCTCATCGACCGCCCCAACGGCAACTACGATGTGCTGAAAATCATCGAAGGGCTGAAGAGATTCGGCAATCGCTGCGTGATCCAGACAATGTTCATGAAGGGCGAATACGAAGGGAAGTCGGTTGACAACACGAGCGAGGCATTTGTGCAACCCTGGCTTCAAACCATTCAGGCAATACAGCCACGCGAAGTGATGATTTATACCATTGACCGAGAAACTCCTGCCCATCAACTGAAGAAAGCATCGCCAGAAGAACTGGATGCCATCGGCGAACAAGTGCGAAAACTGGGCTTAGCTTGCTCCGTCGCCTATTAAGCAACATCCTCCTCGAGGAGGCTTCCATCTCCTCAAAAGGGGTGAGACTCTCACCTATGTCATAGGTCAGACTCTCACCTACCCCATAGGTGAGAGTCTCATCCCTTTTATGATAAAGAAAACAACATTGAAGCATGAAAAACTTAGTATTCCTTACCGGTGCGGGCATGTCGGCAGAAAGCGGCATCAGCACCTTCCGCGACAGCGGTGGTCTCTGGGAGCAATATCCCGTGGAGGCTGTGGCAAGCATTCAGGGCTACGAACGTGACCCCGAACTCGTGCAGAAGTTCTATAACGAACGTCGCCAACAACTGAGCAGTGTCGTTCCCAACGAGGGACACAAACTGGTGGCAAGCCTGGAGGACAAGTTCAACGTGACGGTCATCACACAAAACGTCGATGACCTGCACGAACGTGCTGGCAGTCAGCACATCATCCATCTGCACGGCGAACTAACGAAAGCCACCTCCAGCCGTAACCCCAACGACCCGAACTGCATCGTCACCCTACCCGAAGACAACCCCGTCATCCATATGGGAGACAAGGCGAAAGACGGCAGCCAGTTGCGCCCCTTCATCGTGTGGTTTGGCGAGAGTGTGCCTATGATTGAACCTGCCATCGAAGAGGTGGGAAAGGCGGACATCCTCGTAGTCATCGGCACATCACTCAACGTCTATCCTGCCGCAGGACTGCTGAACTTCGCCAACTCACATTGCAAAATCTACCTCATTGACCCCAAAGACGTACCCTACAATCCCAACCTCGGCATCCACCACATCATGAAGGGAGCCAGCGAGGGAATGAAAGAATTGTGCGGGTTGTTGGAAAGCGAGAAGTGAAGAAGGAAAAAGTGAAGAGTGAAAAATCTAAGTTACCAACCATCCGGATAGGACAACATTCGTGAAGAGTAACTTAGATTTTTCACTCTTCACTCTTCACTTTTCACTTTAATATACCCTAATATAGCATAAAATCCGTTAAAATCGGGCTGAACCCTTCGTAGATGCAAAAATTGTTCGTAATTTTGCACCGTTTTGTATATTGGCTTATTACGAACAATGAAAAAAATAGATAAAAAGCATAGGTTCAGGAGCATGGCTGTACTGATGATGACTGTCTTCGCATTGGTTTCCTGCTTGAGCGATGACACCATCGAAACGACTCCACAGTGCGCCATTACAGGCTTCACAATCAACAGCATCACCTGCGATGTCAAGGTTAAGAAATATGACCAATACGGTCACGCCACCGACACGATTGTACAGAAAACGCTGTATGGCACTCAGGTACACTTCAACATCGACCAACTGAACGGACACATCTACACCACCGATTCGCTACCCAACTGGGTGGACCTGACAGCAGTGGTGCCCAACACCCTTTCACAGGGCGATGTCTATTATAAATTGCAGGAGGAGGATGAACTCTATTTCCCTTTGGTTTCAGGCACAACAACGATCGATTTCAGCAAGACTGTAGAATTGCTGTGCGCCTCCACCGACGAACTCTCCAAAAGAATTTACAAGGTTGACATTTACAAGCGTACAAGCAACGCCGACACGCTGGAATGGAAAAGCCTCGCAACCAATCTCACCATCGTAGGAGAAAGCAAAGCGTTCCATGTGGGCGGAAAAGTCTATGTTTTTGCCCAAAACGAAGCAGCAGTACCCGTGGTGACCTCAGCCGACAGCAAGAATGCCGGAAACTGGAGCACACCTATCACAGTGCCTGTTGACAACAATTCTGTCGTGTGGTTCAATGACCACTTCTATGGGTTGGGCAGCGATGGTTACATCTATAGTGCCACTCCCGAACAACTGGAGAACGACTGGACAAAGGCCTCCACCAAGAAGGTGGAACGTCTGTTGGCAGCCGACGCCTTTAACCTCTATGCTTACGATGGTGAAGCCATCATCGGCTCTGCCGACCTCACCACATGGACAACACAAGGTACCACTGACCTTGACATGCTGCCCGAGACCTCCATCAATGCTTCGGCATACACCTCAACCACCAACCAGAATCTGCAAGTGGCCGTGATGACAGGACTCTCGAGCCAAAACAGCGAGAACGGAGTGGTTTGGCACAAGAGTTCCACCGCCGACATGAGCACCAATCAGCCTTGGGCTTACATAGAGGTAACCCCCGACAACACATACGGATTGCCCCACTTCGGCCACACCAGCATGACCTCCTACAAGGATGCGCTGTATGCCATCGGAACAGAATCGGGCACATACAAGTATCTGTACCGTTCGGACGACAACGGCATCACATGGCACTCACAAGAAGGCAAGTACCCCATACCTGATGACCTCAAATCTGCCAACGGCATAGCCAGCATCGTGGCTGTAGATAAAGACCTGTGGATTATCCAAGAAAACGGCAAGGTATGGCAAGGCTCTATACAATAATGACTGTCATTCTCATGGCAGTGGGTGTGCATGCTCAAGAACTTGAGTATGCGCTGGAACTCGGTGCCATGGGCGGACCAAGTTTCTATATGGGCGATGCCAACACCAACGGCTTCTACAAGAACGTGACGATGGCAGGCGGACTGATGGGACGATACAACATCAACCCACGCATGGCACTGAAGTTCGACGTCGGCTACGGAAGCGTGAAGGGCGATGCCAGCAAGGGAAAGAACAAGTTTCCAGACAAGAAGGGACAGAAATGGAACTTCAACAATTCGTTGGTCGATGTGGGTTGCCAATACGAACTCAACTTCTGGGGCTATGGTACAGGAACTGGCTTTAAGGGAAGCAAACGACTCGCGCCCTACATCCAGTTTGGACTCGGGTTCACCTACGGCAACAAGGAACTGACCATGAACATCCCCATAGGATTCGGCATCAAATACAAGATCCGACCACGCTGGAATGTGGGTATTGACTGGTCAATGCGCTTCTCCTTGAGCGACAAACTCGACGGGATAGAAGACCCCTACAAAATCGAAAGCGGATTTCTGAAGAACAAGGACAGTTACTCATGGACCATGGTGTACATCTCCTACGACCTCTGCCCCAAATACCGCAAATGCGTCAACGACTAAAATATATAGTCTATGGCTAGAAACTCTAAAAAGAACAACCATGTATAAAGAACAAATAGACATGACTCGAATGCCCCACCATGTGGCTATCATCATGGACGGCAACGGACGTTGGGCTCAGGCTCAAGGTAAAGAACGCACCTTCGGTCATCAAGAAGGGGCTGAACGTGTGCATGACATCATGACTGCTGCCGTGAAACTGGGCATCGACTATCTGACACTTTATACTTTCTCCACCGAGAACTGGAACCGTCCCGAGGCTGAGGTCTCAGCCCTGATGGCATTGCTGCTCAAGCATCTGGAAGAGGAACTGTTCATGAAGAACAATGCACGATTCCGCGTGATTGGCGACACGAAGCGTCTGCCTCAAGTGGTGCAAGACGTGTGCCAGCAAATGGAGGAACGCACCCAAAAGAACACGGGCACCTGTCTGGTGCTGGCACTGAGTTACTCGTCCAAATGGGAGATCACCCATGCCGTCAGACAGATTGCACAGGAGGTAAAGGACGGAACACTGAACGTGGATGCCATCAACGAAGACACCATCAGCCAGCACCTCGCCACCAACTTCATGCCTGACCCCGAACTGATGATTCGCACGGGCGGTGAAGAGCGTCTGAGCAACTACCTGCTGTGGCAGTGCGCCTATTCTGAATTTTACTTCACCCACACCTATTGGCCTGATTTCGGAGAAGAGGAACTCTGCAAGGCCATCGTGGACTACCAAAGCCGCCAACGCCGTTTTGGTAAGACGGGCGAACAAGTGACCGAGAAGAAATAACGATACACATTAATAAAATATACATGAGGATTTTAAGATTCATCATACTCACATCCGTCTTGCTTCTGTCTTCAGTTGCTTCCCTCAAGGCGCAAGTGCAGACAAATCCCGACATCGTGTATGGGAAAGAGAAGAAATACGAGATTGGAGGAATCACGGTTGAAGGTGCTAAGAACTACGATGACTACATACTCATTGGGCTCTCAGGACTCACAGTCGGCGAAGTGGTTTCATTGCCTGGCGATGAAATTACAGATGCGATTAAAAGATATTGGAAACAAGGACTTTTCTCTTCTGTGAAGATTGAGGCAGACAGCATCGTGGACGAAAAGGTCTATCTGAAAATCACCCTTGGTATGCGCCCTCGCGTGTCGCAAATCAACATCAATGGTGTGAAGAAGTCTGACCACGATGCCTTGATGGAAAGGATGGGCATCGTGAAAGGCAACCAGTTGACTCCCGACATCGTAGATAAGGCAAAAATCATCATTAAGAGATACTTTGACGAGAAAGGTTTCAAGAATGCCGATGTGGACATTGTGCAGCACGACGACCCGTCCCTGCCCGACCAAATCATTGTCAATGTCAATATCGACAAGAAAGAAAAAGTGAGAATCCGTAAAATCCACATTTCGGGCAATGACCACCTTGCCACCAAGAAGTTCCACGGAGGATTCTTCTCGGGCGGACTGCTGAAAAAGACCAACGAGAAAGGCTTCAAAAGCCTCTTCAAGACTAAGAAATTTGTGGCTGAGAACTACGAGAAGGACAAGGAACGCGTCATTGAAAAATACAACGAGCTCGGTTACCGAGATGCATACATTGATGCCGACAGCGTAGTCAATGTTGGCGAGAATCTGGTGGATGTGTACCTCCATATCGACGAAGGCGACAAGTATTATGTGCGTAACATCACTTGGGTGGGGAACACCATCTACAAGACCGAAGCACTCAACAAAGTCTTGCAGATGAAACGTGGTGACGTGTATAACAAAACCCACATCCACAAACGCCTGCTCGAAGGCGACCAATCGGTCACACAAAGTTACTTCAACCAAGGCTATGTCTTCAACCAAGTCAATGATGTTGAGGTAGATGTGGATGGCGACTCCATCGATCTCGAAATCCGTATCTACGAAGGCAATCAGGCAGCCATCGACAAAATCAGAATCTACGGCAACACCCGCGTTTACGAGGAGGTGGTGCGCCGTGAACTCTTGCTCAAACCTGGCGACCTGTTCTCGATGGATGCCTACAAACAGAGCGCCATGCGCATTGCACAAATGGGACACTTCGACCCTGAAAGCATGAAATTTGAACCCCACCCCGACCCCATCAACGGTACGGTCAACATCGAACTGGGACTGGTGCCCAAGGCAAGCGACCAGATTGAGTTTTCTCTTGGCTGGGGACAGACGGGTGTCATCGGAAAGGTGGGTCTGAAATTCACCAATTTCTCCATGCGCAACCTCTTTGGCAAGAACCGACTCCATAGGGGCATCTTCCCACAGGGCGACGCTCAGGAACTGGAACTCAGTGCATCCACCAACGGCTCTTACTATCAGTCGTACAGCATTTCGTTCCTTGACCCCTGGTTCGGAAGAAAGCGCCCTAACCAGTTCTCGGTCAACGCATTCTTCTCACGACAGACCGACATCAGCAGCAACTACTACAACAGCAGTTACTACAACAACTACTACTCCATGCTGTATGGTTATGGCAACTACAACAGCAGTTACTACAACAACTACTCCAACTACTACGACCCCGACAAGTACATAGAGATGTTCGGTCTGAGCATTGGCTTCGGTAAACGTCTCTCTTGGCCTGACAACAACTTCCAGTTCACGGCATCGCTTGGCTACACCCGTTACATGATGAAAGAATGGGAATACTTCATCATCCAGAACGGTAACTGCAACAATATCAACCTCACACTTAGCCTCTCACGCAACTCCATTGACAATGGCCTCTTCCCGCGTAGCGGCTCACAAATCAATGCCTCGGTGTCCTTCACACCTCCCTATTCTCTCTTCGACGGGGTTGACTACGAACACATGGCAACTAACTACCGCGATGCCAACTACCAAAGTGACATGAGCCGCAAGTACAAGTGGATTGAATACCACAAGTGGAAGTTCCATTCCCGCTTCTACACGCCACTCACCAACGGAAAGAAATGCTTCGTGCTGATGACTCGCTTCGATTTCGGTCTGCTCGGTCACTACAATAAGTACAAGAAGTCACCCTTCGAGACCTTCTATGTGGGCGGTGACGGCATGTCGGGCTACTCTTCCACCTACTACTCCGAAACCATCGGCTTGCGCGGATACGACAACGGAGCACTCACACAAGGTTACAACTATGGTTATGCCTACGACCGCATGACCCTCGAACTCCGCTACCCACTCTTGCTGAACGGCTCCACCAACATCTATGCACTGGCATTCGCCGAAGCAGGAAATGCATGGAACGAAATAAAGAAGTTCAACCCCTTCGACATGAAACGCTCTGCAGGGTTCGGTGTACGCCTCTTCCTCCCGATGGTCGGTCTGATGGGTCTCGACTGGGCATACGGATTTGACAACATCAACGGTTCGAAGAGTTACAGCGGAAGTCAGTTCCACTTCATCCTCGGACAAGAGTTCTAACCAGCCTACCCACCAACCCATGCACTGGGCGATTCTCTAAAAAAGACCATATAAACCAGATAGGCTAGATAGACTAGAAAAAACAGAACAACCAAACAAAACTGAAAACCAGAATAGAAAACTGAATATGAAGAAACTACTTTTGACCATGACCGTGCTTTTGGCATCCATTGCTGCCAACGCACAGAAGTTTGCCCTCGTAGATATGGAATACATCCTCAAGAATGTGCCTGCCTACGAACGTGCCAACGAACAATTGAACCAAGTTTCCAAGAAATGGGAAGGTGAGGTCGAAGCACTGCTCAACGAGGCTGAGACGCTCTATAAGAAATACCAGTCTGAATCGGTCTTCCTCTCAGATGCTCAGAAGACAAAGGCAGAAGAAGCCATCATGGCAAAGGAGAAGGAAGCCAGCGACTTGAAGAAGAAGTACTTCGGCAGCGAAGGCGAACTCTACAAAAAGCGCCAGAGTCTTCTTGCCCCCATTCAGGACGAGATTTACAATGCCGTCAAGGACATCTGTGACCAAAAAGGCTATCAATTGGTACTTGACCGTGCATCAGGCGGCAGCATCATCTATGCTTCCCCCAAGATTGATATCAGCGAGGAAGTGCTCCTGAAACTGGGCTACACCCACTAAGAAACTGATGAATTTAGATAGACTATTTCAATAAGTCAAAACTTTACAAAAACAATTAAAAACCATCTATAACTAAAAGACAATGAAGAAAATTCTTTTTGCTATGCTCTTGGCGCTGCCAATGAGCCTGTTCGCACAAAAGGTCGGACACGTCAACATCGATGCAGTAGTACAAGGTATGCCTGAATACGCAACCGCTCAAACAGAACTCCAGAACCTTGGAAAGCAACTCCAAGAAGAGTTCCAGCGCAAGCAATCAGATTTGCAGACTAAGAGTGAGGCTTACGACAAGGAAAAAGCAACACTCTCTGAGACTTTGCGCACTTACCGTGAGGAAGAACTCCAGAAAGCCTATCAGGAATTGCAGCAGTTTGCTCAAACCAGTGAGCAGGAAATGCAGAAGATGGAGCAGACCAAGATGGGTGAGATGCAGGAGAAGATCATGAAGGCAGTGGAAGAAGTGGGTGCCGCAGGTGGTTACACCTACATCCTTCCTGCTGGTGCCATCGCTTACATCGGTGCAGGTGCCAACGACATCACTGATCAGGTGAAAGCTAAGGTAGGTGCGAAATAAGGTGCAGAGTTTAGTGTTTAGAGTATAGAGTTTAGGGCTTTGAGTTTTTGTATGAATAGAATACTCACAATGATCACACTGTTTGCTTGTGTTGGCACTATGTCAGCACAAGAAACAGTGCATTCTGATTTCAGTGCAGCCCCCCAGCAGGTGATTGTGCAGCCCCAGCATTTCGGCTACCTCTCCTACAACGACGTGCTTCATGCCATGCCCGAATATGCACAAGCAATGAAGAGTCTTGAAGAACTCAAGAAGACCTACGACCAAGAGATGGAACGCTCGGAGCAGGACTTTTCCAAGAAGTTCACCGAGTATCTCGATGGTCAAAAGACCTTCCCCGAGAACATCATGCTCAAACGTCAGAAGGAGTTGCAGCAGTTGATGGAACAAAGTCTCCATTTCCAAAAGGAAGCCCAAGAACTGCTGACCAAGGCAGAGGAAGAACTGATGGAACCCGTCCACACATTGTTGAAGGAAGCCATCAACGCTGTGGGTAAGAAACGCAACTACGCTTATGTGCTCAATACCGACGTCAATGCCTACCCCTACATCAGCGGCGATGGCGAAAACTGCACCGATGCGGTGTTGATTGAGTTAGGCATCAAATAAAATGGTACATTGTAGATTGTAAAATTGTAAATGACCTCAGGCTTTATCGGCATTTTCGATTCTGGCTATGGCGGTTTAACCATCCTTGACGGCATCCGTCAACGCATGCCAGAGTACGACTACATCTATCTCGGCGATAATGCGCGTGCCCCCTATGGTACGCGCTCTTTTGACGTAGTATATGATTTCACACTTCAAGCCGTCAAGAAACTCTTTGAGATGGGCTGTCCCCTCGTCATTCTCGGCTGCAACACGGCTTCTGCCAAAGCCTTGCGTTCCATTCAGCAGAAGTACCTGCCCAAGTATGCTCCCGACCGCCGAGTGCTCGGAGTCATCCGTCCGACCGCCGAAGTGGTGGGCAAGATGTCCCACACTGGACACATCGGTGTGCTTGCCACCGAAGGCACCATCAAATCGCAATCATATAATCTAGAAATCCAGAAACTCCACCCCAACTGCACTGTCGTAGGTCAGGCTTGCCCCATGTGGGTGCCTTTAGTGGAAAACAACGAGTTCGACAAACCCGGTGCCGACTACTTCGTCAGAGATTCTCTCCAGAAACTCCTCCAGCAAGACCCCCTCATCGACACCATCATCCTCGGTTGCACCCATTTTCCCCTCCTCCTCAACAAAATCAACCAGCAACTCGCCCAACTCTCAACTCTCAACTCTCAACTCTCAACTCCCCATATCATTCCTCAAGGTCAGTACATAGCCGCAAGCCTTGAAGACTATCTGCACCGTCATCCAGAGATGAACCAACGTCTCACCCAAGGCGGTACCTGCCAATACTTCACCACCGAATCGCCCACCAAGTTCCGGGAGAGTGCCAACCTCTTCCTCCACGAAGAGGTCAACGTGCAGCACATTACGCTCAACTGACAAACAAGAAAAAAGCCCATCGCGACATTGTTGCGATGGGCTTTCTCTTGTCGGGATGACGTGACTCGAACACGCGACCCCTACGTCCCGAACGTAGTGCGCTACCAACTGCGCTACATCCCGATTTTTCCAATCGGCTGCAAAGGTACGAAAAATAATTGACAATTGACAAGTGCTCATTGACAATTTTGTCGTCGAGCGTGTTTTTGGAGAGAGATTGCAAACCAAATGTTGCAACTCTTTCGCAAATGCGTGCAAAAAAGTCTCAATAATTGATAAATAAATGAAAAAAAGAGGAAAAGAAAGGTGTGCCCCTTTGTGTAAAGAAGAGAAATGCTTACCTTTGTACTTGATTTGACAAATTGCGGTGGAGTGGAAGCAGGCTCCACGGGCATGCAGTTAAGCATTTTCAATGGTAAAAAGAGATTTATTATTCACAATATTTTATAAACACAAAAGTACTATGGCATTAGATTTGACAAAGTATGGCATCACTGGCTCAACAGTGATTGCGCACAACCCCTCTTACGAGGAGCTCTACAAGGCTGAAGTGAATCCTGCTCTCGAAGGCTACGAGAAGGGCAAGGAGACTGAACTCGGTGCAGTGAACGTGATGACAGGTGTCTTCACTGGTCGCTCTCCTAAGGATAAGTACATCGTTGACAACGACGAGAGCCACAACAACGTGTGGTGGACCACTGAGGCCTACAAGAACGACAACCACCCCATGACCGAAGAGGTTTGGGGCAAGGTGAAGGACATCGCCATCAAGGAGCTCTGCAACAAGAAGCTCTATGTGGTTGACGCCTTCTGCGGTGCCAACGAGGCTACCCGTCTGGCTGTGCGCTTCATCGTCGAGGTGGCTTGGCAGGCACACTTCATCAAGAACATGTTCATCCAGCCCTCTGAGGCAGAACTCGCCAACTTTGAGCCTAACTTCGTCATCTACAACGCTTCTAAGGCTAAGGTTGAGAACTACAAGGAACTGGGTCTGAACTCAGACACTTGCGTGGCTTTCAACACCAAGAGCCGCGAGCAGGTGATCATCAACACTTGGTACGGTGGTGAGATGAAGAAGGGTATGTTCTCTATGCAGAACTACTACCTCCCACTCAAGGGCATCGCTTCTATGCACTGCTCTGCCAACACCGATATGGAAGGCAAGAACACTGCTATCTTCTTCGGTCTCTCTGGTACAGGTAAGACTACCCTTTCTACCGATCCTAAGCGTCTCCTCATCGGTGACGACGAGCACGGATGGGACGACGAGGGCGTGTTCAACCTCGAAGGTGGTTGCTACGCTAAGGTCATCAACCTCTCTAAGGAGAACGAGCCTGACATCTACGGTGCCATCAAGCGCGACGCTCTCCTCGAGAACGTGACTGTGGCTGAAGACGGCAAGATTGACTTCGCCGACAAGAGCGTGACTGAGAACACTCGCGTTTCTTACCCCATCGAGCACATCAAGAACATCGTGAAGAAGGTGAACGGCAAGAGCGCAGGTCCTGCTGCCAAGAACGTTATCTTCCTTTCTGCCGATGCATTCGGTGTGCTGCCTCCAGTGTCTATCTTGACTCCTGAGCAGACTCAGTACTACTTCCTCTCTGGTTTCACTGCTAAACTCGCAGGTACAGAGCGTGGTATCACTGAACCAACTCCAACCTTCTCTGCTTGCTTCGGTCAGGCATTCCTCGAGTTGCACCCAACTAAGTATGCTGAGGAACTCGTGAAGAAGATGCAGAAGAGCGGTGCCAAGGCTTACCTCGTGAACACAGGTTGGAACGGTACTGGCAAGCGTATCTCTATCCCAGATACTCGTGGTATCATCGACGCCATCCTTGACGGTTCTATCCTCAAGGCTGAGACGAAGAAGATCCCATTCTTCGACTTCGAGGTACCAACTGCTCTGCCAAACGTGAACCCAGCCATCCTCGATCCACGCGACACTTATGCTGACGCTTCTGTATGGGAAGAGAAGGCTAAGGATCTCGCTGGCCGTTTCATCAAGAACTTCAACAAGTACACTACCAACGAAGCAGGTAAGGCTCTTGTTGCTGCTGGCCCAAAGCTCTAAGAGAGTTGACAGTTGATAGTTGATAGTTGACAGTTGATGGTTGACTATCGACAATAAATAAGGAAAGTGGCATCCGACCAAGTTCGGGTGCCACTTTCTTGTTCATCTCACTTTTTTTCCCTATCTTTGCCACCAAGAATCAAAATCAATGGCAAAACAAAAGTTTTATGTAGTTTGGAACGGAGCCGAGGATGGGGTCTATACCTCATGGGAGGCATGCAAAGAGGCTGTGGAAGGCTTCTCTGGGGCAAAATATCAAGCCTTCAAGACAGAAGCAGAGGCAGAAGAGGCATTTGAGATGGGGTATGAAGCGTGGAAAGAGAAAGAGAAGCAGACCCTCCCCTCACCCTCCCTACAGGGAGGGAGTAGTATCTCTGCCAATGAGGAAACTTATGGAGAAACAAACGAGCAAGGTAACCACCCCCTCCCTCCAGGGAGGGTGAGGGGAGAGTCTGCCATTGCTGTCGATGCCGCCTGTTCCGGCAATCCTGGCAAGATGGAATATCGTGGCGTGTATCTGCGCACGGGAAAAGAGATATTTCACTATGGTCCAGTGTGGGGCACAAACAACATCGGCGAGTTCCTTGCCATCGTACACGGTCTTGCCCTGCTGAAGCAGAAGGGGTTGGATGCCATGCCCATCTATAGTGATAGCGTGAACGCCCAACTGTGGGTGAAGCGGAAGAAGTGCAAAACCACATTGGAGCGTAACGAAAAGAGCGAAGCCCTCTACCAGCTCATCGAACGTGCAGAGAAATGGCTCAGAGAAAACCCCTACCAAAACCCCATCATCAAGTGGCCAACGGAGGAATGGGGAGAGATACCCGCCGATTTTGGACGAAAAGGCGGAAAACATTGAGTATGTTTTTCACCTTTTCGGGGGATGGGAGTAGTCCTTTTGAGAGGCAAGGAACGCAGCCGAAGCAAAAGGCAAACGGACATCGGGGGACGGAAGCACTAAAAAAGTGAAAAAAATCCTAACTCCTAATTCCTAACTCCTAACTTTTCACTATCTTTGTACCCAAATCTAACTATACATATATTTAATATGGGAAGAGTTCTTATCATTGGTGCAGGAGGCGTGGCCTCAGTGGCTGCACACAAAGTCGCTCAGAATAGCGACGTGTTTACTGACATCATGATTGCCAGCCGCACAGAGTCGAAGTGCAAGGTGTTGGCAAAGGCTATAGAGGACAAGGGACTGGTGCCGAAGGGTAGCATCAAGACGGCGCATGTGGATGCTGACAATGTGCCCGAACTGGTGGCACTCTTCAACGAGTTCAAGCCCGACCTCGTGATGAACCTGGCGCTGCCCTATCAGGACTTGACCATCATGGAGGCTTGCTTGCAGAGCGGGGTGAGTTATCTCGACACGGCCAACTATGAGCCGAAGGACGAGGCGCACTTCGAGTATTCTTGGCAGTGGGCGTTCAAGGAGCGTTTTGAACAGGCAGGTTTGACCGCCATCCTCGGCTGCGGCTTCGACCCAGGCGTGACTTCCATCTATACGGCCTACGCTGCCAAGCATCACTTCGACGAGATTCAGTATCTCGACATCGTAGATTGCAACGCTGGCGACCACCACAAGGCGTTTGCCACCAACTTCAACCCTGAAATCAACATCCGCGAAATCACCCAGAAGGGTCTCTATTGGGAGAATGGTCAGTGGGTGGAGACTGAGCCATTGGAGATTCACAAACCGCTGAACTATCCTGAGATAGGTCCGAAGGAATCTTATCTGCTCCACCACGAGGAGATTGAGTCGTTGGTGAAGAACTATCCCACCATCAAGCGCGCCCGCTTCTGGATGACTTTCGGCGAGCAGTACCTGAAGCATCTGGAGGTGATTCAGAACATTGGCATGAGCCGCATCGACGAAATCGAATACACGGCAGAGGCTGCTGACGGCAGCGGTCCTGTGAAGGTGAAGATTGTGCCCTTGCAGTTCCTCAAGGCTGTGCTGCCCAATCCCCAGGAACTGGGCGAGAACTACGAAGGTCAGACCTCCATCGGCTGCCGCATCAGAGGCATCAAGGACGGCAAGGAGCGCACCTACTACGTCTATAACAACTGCTCCCACCGTGCTGCCTACGAAGAGACAGGCATGCAGGGTGTGAGCTACACCACTGGTGTGCCCGCCATGATTGGCGCGATGATGTTCATGAAGGGCATCTGGAAGCGTCCGGGCGTGTGGAACGTGGAGGAGTTCGACCCCGACCCATTCATGGAGCAGTTGAACAAGCAGGGACTGCCTTGGCACGAGGTGTTTGATGGAGATTTGGAACTATAAAGAGACCCTCTCCCCTGCCCTCCCCCATAATGGGGAGGGGACTATGCAGGAGGGAGGAACAAAAGAGATTGATAAAATAGTAAATACAATAACAATGAAAAACTGCCCTCGATGAACCTGACCGAATAGTCTCCTCCCCATTATGGGGGAGGGTCGGGGAGAGGGTCTGAATCTTTATGGCAAAAACAATAAAAGAGGAGGCGAACCTAACGCCTCAGCAGCAGAAGATGAAAGCACTTCAGGCTGCGATGGAAAAGATAGAGAAGAGTTTTGGCAAAGGTGCCATCATGAAGATGGGCGATGAGAACATTGAGCACATTGATGTCATCCCTTCAGGCTCTATTGGATTGAACGCCGCACTGGGTGTGGGCGGCTATCCCAAGGGACGTATCATCGAAATCTTCGGCCCTGAATCGTCGGGTAAGACCACATTGGCCATCCATGCCATTGCCGAGTGTCAGAAGACAGGCGGTGTGGCTGCGTTCATCGATGCAGAACATGCTTTCGACCGCTTCTATGCAGAGAAACTGGGTGTGGATATTGACAACCTCCTCATCAGCCAGCCCGACAACGGCGAGCAGGCACTGGAGATTGCCGACCAACTCATTCGTTCCAGTGCCGTCGATATCATTGTCATCGACTCTGTGGCAGCCTTGACTCCCAAAGCGGAGATTGAGGGCGACATGGGCGACAACAAGGTGGGTTTGCATGCCCGTCTGATGAGTCAGGCACTGCGCAAACTCACAGGTACCATCAACAAGACCAACACCACCTGCATCTTCATCAACCAGTTACGCGAGAAGATTGGCGTACTCTTCGGCAACCCTGAGACCACCACTGGTGGCAACGCCTTGAAGTTCTATGCCAGTGTGCGCATCGACGTACGCAAGAGCACCCCCATCAAGAATGGTGACGAGATTTTGGGCAACCTGACCAAAATTAAGATTGTGAAGAACAAGGTGGCTCCTCCCTTCCGCCGTTGCGAGTTCGACATCATGTATGGTGAAGGCATCAGCAAGAGCGGTGAAATCGTTGACCTTGGCGTGGATGCCGGCATCATCCAGAAGAGCGGCAGTTGGTTCAGTTACGAAGGCACCCGCTTGGCACAAGGCCGCGATGCCACCAAGCAACTCATGATTGACAATCCCGAACTGGCAGAGGAGATTGAGAAGAAGATTATGGCAAAGATTTCGGGTAGCGACTTCGTGCCCTCTTCGTCAGAAGATGAGGACAAGAACGAGGATTGAGTCTATCTTTCATAAACAAAAGAGGCTCCGAATGCACAGACACATTCGGAGCCTCTCTTCTATTTGATCAATTCAGAAAGTCAAGTTATTTACCCTGAACTATTTTCTTGATTTCATTCAGTTTGTTCAGTGCCTCCAATGGCGTGAGGCTATTGATGTCAAGATTCAATATCTCATCGCGTATTTGACACAACACAGGATCGTCCAATTGGAAGAAACTCAACTGCATTCCGCTCTTGCTCACCGTCTGGATGGATTCTGTCTTGGGACGGCTGATGCCATCGCCCGAGTTATTTGCCTCCAGTTCCTTCAATACCTGTTCCGCACGTTTCACCACATTCGGTGCCATTCCCGCAATTTTCGCCACATGAATACCAAACGAATGTTCACTGCCGCCAGGTACCAGTTTTCTCATGAAGATGACCCGCCCGTTCACCTCCTTCACGCTTACGTTGAAGTTCTTGACCCGTGGCAACATCTTTTCCATTTCATTCAACTCATGATAGTGCGTGGCAAACAAAGTTCTCGCATGGGTCTTTGGATTCTCGTGGATATACTCCACTATCGCCCATGCGATGGATATACCATCATAAGTGGAGGTGCCACGTCCCAACTCGTCAAACAGCACCAGTGACCGCGCACTCAAATTGTTCAAGATGCTTGCCGCCTCGTTCATCTCCACCATAAATGTTGATTCGCCCACAGAAATATTGTCCGAAGCACCCACACGGGTGAAAATCTTGTCTGTCAAACCAATCCTCGCACTGTCGGCAGGCACAAAACTACCTATCTGTGCCATGATGGTGATCAGCGCCGTCTGTCTGAGCAATGCCGACTTACCCGCCATGTTCGGACCCGTCAGAATGATGATTTGCTGCTTGTCAGAGTCGAGATAGAGGTCATTCGCCACATACTCCTCCCCCACAGGCATCTGCCGTTCAATCACAGGATGACGACCCTGCTTGATGTCGATGACCACACTCTCATCCACCACTGGTCGATTGTAGCGATACTCCTTTGCTGCTATTGCAAACGACAGCAGACAATCCATTTGTCCTATCAACATGGCATCCTGCTGAATCTGCGGAATATAATTCGCCGCTTCCGTCACCAATTCGGTGAACAGCTGCATTTCCAGCGAAAGAATTTTTTCCTCTGCACCCAAAATCTTTTCCTCATACTCCTTCAGTTCCTGCGTGATGTAGCGCTCCGCCTGCGTTAGCGTCTGCTTTCTGATCCAATCCTGCGGCACCATGTCCTTGTAGGTGTTCCTCACCTCCATATAGTAGCCAAACACATTGTTAAATCCAATCTTCAGGCTCTGGATACCTGTCGCCTCCGCCTCCCGCTGCTGAATCTGCAAGAGATAGTCTTTACCCGAATAGGCAATCCGTCGAAGTTCATCCAGTTCGCTGTTCACTCCGTCAGCAATCACCCCACCCTTGTTCAGCAACACTGGTGGTGAAGGATTCAGTTCCTTCTCTATACGGTCACGCAACGAGATGCAAGTATCCAACTGCTCCCCTATCCTTTTCAGACTTTCACATTCTGCTTGCTGACACAAAGCCTTCATGGGCTCTATCGCCTTCAGCGCCAGCATCAACTGCACCATTTCGCGTGGATTGACTCTGCCCACAGCCACCTTACTCGCGATGCGCTCCAAGTCACCAATCTGGTGCAGAAGTTCCTCAACGGCATCCCTCAATTCTGGCTCCTTAAAGAAATACTCCACCACATTCTGACGTTCCACAATTGGTTTCACATCCTTCAACGGAAACACCACCCATCGCCGCAACATTCGCGCGCCCATAGGACTCACCGTCTTGTCAATAACGGAAAGAAGGCTGTTGCCACCCTCATTCATCGTCCCCAGAAGTTCCAGACTCCTCACTGTGAACTTATCCATCCTTACATAACGGTTCTCCTCTATCTGACGGATGCTCCGAATGTGCGAGATATGCGTGTGCAACGTCTGTTCCAAATAGTACAGCACCGCACCAGCCGCCACAATGCCGTTCTTCAGATGCTCCACGCCATAACCTTTCAGGTTCTTCGTGCCAAAGTGTGACAAGAGTTTCTTCCGAGCCGACTCATCCGTGAAAATCCAATCATCTAGTTCATAAGTGAAAAACTTGCTGCCAAAATTCCCTTCAAACATTCCTCGCTTACCGCGTTCGAAAAGCACTTCCTTCGGGGCAAAATTCGTCAAAAGCTTTTCCACATAGTCCGTCGTCCCTTCCGCACAAAGAAATTCACCCGTCGAGATGTCCAACAACGCCATACCACATGCTGTTTTCCCGAAATGTACAGAAGCCAAGAAGTTATTCTCCTTCACACTCAGCACATTGTCCGTCAGTGCCACACCTGGTGTCACCAACTCTGTAATACCCCTCTTCACCAACTTCTTCGTCAACTTCGGGTCTTCCAGTTGGTCACAAATCGCCACACGCTTTCCTGCCCGAATCAGTTTCGGAAGATACGAATCCAACGCATGATAAGGGAATCCAGCCATTGCCGTACCACTTGCCGACGTACCTGCCACACTGCTACGTTTTGTCAGCGTAATGCCCAAAATCTCAGCCGCCACCGAAGCATCCTCATTGTACGTTTCATAGAAGTCGCCACAACGAAACAGCAGCAAAGCATCCGGATGCTTTGCCTTGAAATCATAAAACTGTTTCATCATCGGCGTAAGTTCTTCCTTGTTCTTCGCCATATTACCTTGTATTTATTTGCAAAGATAGTGAAAAAACTTAAAAAACATTGTTATAAAAACTGAAAAAGAAACAATTGTGGGGATTTCTTACTAATTTTGCAGCCGAATCTAATAGATAAGGTTATGAGGTCATATAGTCATTGGGTCATACGGTTAGTAATGCTGTCAGCAGTTCTACTGATGGGGGCTATGCTGTGCCAGGCACAAGAGGTGGTGGCAAGCCAAGAAAATGACCGTGCCATGACGGGCGACCCCATCTTTGCCCACGGACTCTACTACACCGGCATGGTGGAGTATGACGGGGAGATGATACCCAGTTTCCTCTATGCCGACTACTACGTGTTTGGCAAACTCGTTTTCAAAAACAAGGCACAGGAAAAAAAATACTACAAGATAGCCAACAACATCAAAAAGGTCTATCCTATTGCCTGCGAAATCCGGCAGACCGTCGATAAGACCATCGCCCACATGGATTCCCTTCCCACGAAGAAAGAGAAGGATGCCTATCTGAAGCAACAGGAAAAGGAACTCAAGGCCATCTACTACCCCAAACTCAAGAAACTAACCTTCGCCCAAGGCAAACTCCTCATCAAACTCATCGACCGCCAGTGTGACATGACAGGCTACGAACTCATCAAGAAATACATGGGTGGCTTCAAAGCAGGCTTCTACAATGCCTTTGCCTCCCTCTTCGGTGCCAGCCTCAAGAAAGAATATGATCCTGAAGTGGATGACCGACTGACCGAACGAGCCATATTGCTGATTGAGAGCGGACAAATGTAATATCATTTACAATTTGACCATTTACAATGTACAATTTGCCATACGGGGCGTGCCTAACAAGAAATCTAACAGGATATCCAACTCCTAATTCCTAACTCCTAACTTAATATGCGTAAGCTAAAAATCACCGAAATGGGACGCATGAACGCTGAGGAATTCAAGGCGTCAGAAAAGATGCCCCTCATAGTTGTGCTTGACGATGTAAGGAGCATGTACAACGTGGGTAGCGTCTTCCGCACCGCCGACGCCTTCCGTGTCGAAGCCATCTACCTCTGTGGCATCACCGCCCAACCTCCACATCCCGAAATACACAAGACAGCCCTTGGTGCTGAAGACACGGTGGCATGGCAATACTTCCCCACCGCACTCGATGCTGTCCATGCCCTCAAACAACAAGGCTACACCGTCTATTCCATCGAGCAATGCGAAGGCTCAACACTTCTAAATGAATTAGGAACCTTTAGCTCGACGGAGTCAATTAGGAATGAGGAGTTAGGAGTTAGGAGTGATTCCGAGTTAGGAATGAACAATAACTCCCAACCCTCAACTGTCAACTGTCAACTGTCAACTGTCAACTCCAAATACGCTCTCATCCTCGGCAACGAAGTCAAAGGAGTCCATCAGGAAGTGGTCGATGCCTCCGACGGCTGTATTGAGATCCCCCAATACGGCACCAAGCACTCCCTCAATGTCAGCACCACCGCCGGCATCGTCATCTGGGAGTTTGCCAAACGGTTGCTGATGTAATTAACCATTTCACCCACTACGTGCGCACCGTGCGCATCACATTTCGCGCACCCAGCGCATAATATTACGGGCACTCAGCGCGTATTATTTCGTGCTGAGTGCTCGTGTTTGACAGTCAAAAGGTTAAATGTTTTGGTCTTAGGGATTCAGAAAAATCCTTAGCCTTCCCTCATCTATTTTGTGCAGAAGGAGGCACTGTTCATTTCACTGATAAGCCAGAAGTTGTGAAACTCATAACAGGACCTGCATGATACATGTACCCTACACATGTATATGCACAATAATAGTACGTTGTGTTTGGCTCAAGAAAAGAGAATGCGCAAGTGAACTCAGTGTTTTGGAGTCTGGGGAAATACTCGAATGATGTTTGAAGACCCCTAAAATCGTCTTTGTTCAGATACGCATCGTTTAGCAGAGTTTTGTCTGTTGTACACACCACACCGACCGTGGGTTCCGCCTGGGAATCATGGAAACCCTCATCCTTCCACGTTGCCTTGCCTAAATCCATCGTACAGGTGACCACGGCACTTCTATCTGTGACATCTGAAGCGGAGCCAGCCGTGACAATATTGGTGAAATCCTTTGTGGAGGCAGTTTTCGTCTCGCCGAAGTAATAGCGTCCGTCCACATATACAAAAGTACGGTAACGCCACTGGTGGTTAGACGCCATTCCTGTCAACTTGACGGTCATCTTCCTGCCTTCCAAGTTCGTCACATACACTTTGCCGCCCCATGCAATGCTGTTGGGGTCATAACTGTCATTCGTGCGTCCATACTGGATGCCCATCTTGGTGCCGTATCCAGAGGTGGGTATCAGTCCTTCATTCACATAGCCCGTCAGCACGAGAGACTGCACACCGCTTTCCTGCACGGCACCCGTCACAGCCACATCCGTTGTGTTTTCACTGCCTGCGTCCTTGTTGCCAAGTCCGTCTCCGTCGTCATCGCTTGAACAAGCGGTGAACGACACCAATGCTGAAAGCATCAGCATCAGAAATGTCATGTTTTTCTTCATCGTTCTGTCATTTTTATTTAACCACAATCTTCACGCTCTTCTCTCCAATCTTCACAATAGCAATTTCGCCACTGCTCATGCTGGTGTTGATAGTAACGGTGCCATTAGTGGCAATGCCGTTCCCTGCTTCAACACCAGTGAGGGTATAGACCTCCACCTTTGCCTTGTCTGCCACACCTTGCACAGTGATCTGACCATCTTTGCTTTGAATCAGCACAGGATAAGCCTTCAGTTCCGTCACGCCATCAGGGAGTTCCTCGCTTTTCGGTTCTGTCTCAATCCAGCAGAGTGTGGCAGTAGCAGCGTCGGAATTTTCATGACCTGCCGCTGTGGCATACACACTGATGTTATAGGTCACGCCCAGCTGCACAGTGCTTTCGTAATGTTTCTTGATATCCTCATTCGTGATTTCACTCACAAATTCAGCCCCTTCCGTCTCGCACGCAAATTGTAATTTCCCGTTGTTGTAGGTGATTGTAGGTGTTGAACATTGAGATGGTTCTGGGACATCATCTAAAGCAACAATTTTTCCGAACCCACTCCATGGTGCGGTGGATTTGTAGGATTCAATAGATGCTGCTGGCACGTGAAGGGTAGCATACTGAACATCTGCACCAACGAAGATACTGCTCCCTGTTGATGGAGCGCTCTCAGCATAGCAATACAAGTCGGTCATGTCCTTACAGCCATAGAAAGCATTATCGCCGATGCTCGTCACGCTGCTGGGGATGGTGAGGGAGGTCAGGCCGCTGCAGTTAGAGAAAGTATAACCACCGATGCTCGTCACGCCACTCGGGATAGTGACCGAAGTCAGGCCGCTACAAGAAAAGAAAGCAGAACTGCCTATGCTTGTCACGCTGCTGGGGATGGTGACCGAAGTCAGGCCGCTACAGCCCCTGAAAGCAGAACTGCCTATGCTTGTCACGCTGCTGGGGATGGTAACCGAGGCAAGAACGCTGCACTCTGAGAAAGTATTTGGACCGATGCTCGTCACGGAGTTGGGGATAATCAATTCCTTCACTTCTTCTCCATTCAGATATAAATGATGAGCATAATATAGTGGATTGCTTTCTAATGGAACACCACTAGGATATTCATTCGCGAGGAATGATATTTTGCACCAAGCGTCAATATCTGTGATATGAACAGCAGTCAGGCCACTACAGTATTCGAAAGCCCTAACGCCTATGCTCGTCACGCTTTCAGGTATGGTGACGGAGGTCAGACCGCCGCAGCCAGAAAAAGCAGAACCGCCTATGCTCGTCACGCTTTCAGGTATGGTGACGGAGGTCAGGCCGCTGCAGCCATAAAAAGCAGAACCGCTGATGCTCGTCACGCTGTTGGGTATGTTGATGGATGTCAGGCTGCTGCAATACATGAAAGCACAACCGCCGATGCTCGTCACGCTTTCAGGTATGGTGACGGAGGTCAGGCCGCTGCAGCCAAAGAAAGCCCTATCGCCTATGCTCGTCACGCTTTCAGGTATGGTGACGGAGGTCAGACCGCTGCAGCCCCGGAAAGCAGAACCGCTTATGCTCGTCACACTGCTGGGGATAATCAAATCCTTCACTTCTTCTCCATTCAGATATAAATGATGAGCTTTAGATAATGGGTTGCTGGTGTCGTTATCTGAGAATGATATTCTGCACCAAGCGTCAACATTTGTGATATGTACAGCAGTTAGGCCGCTGCAGCCATAGAAAGCCCTATCGCCTATGCTCGTCACGCTTTCAGGTATGGTGACGGAGGTCAGACCGCTGCAGTCTCTGTATCTATAACTAATTAACTATCAACACTTTCACTGTTAAACGGTAGAAAAGTGAAGACATAGATTCTATGAGTGATAAAAAAGTCGAAGATTTAACACTTTTAACTTTATGAAACCACAAAAAATACTAAAATGTGCAGAATTTGAGTTGTTATTATGACTTAAAGTGGATGCTTCCTTCGATGGAGATGATAAACTGCGACGGTCTGTCGCAGTTTTACTTTGAACCACCTAACTGGCTTTGGGGTATAAGTTTGAGGACGATGATAATACCATAATTTATATTACGCGCGCGAGAATACGTCAAGAGGGGAATCGCGAACTATTACCAATTCAGTCGTGTTGCTGATGTGAAAGAGAAAGAATGAGCTATCGGATAACAATTTCGGAGCATAAACTGGTGCAAATTTGCTATCTCGGCATCTATTTTATAGTTAAATATACATAAAAACGTATCGTGATTACGGAAATGAACGGTAAATGCGGTATTCATTTCAAAAATTATTTGTATTTTTGTAGCAAAATTACGATAATAGATAAAATATTGCGGTATGATACGAGATTTTTGGGTAAAGAACTACCTTTCCATTCGCGATAAGCAGGAATTAAACTTCGTGGCCAAGGGACCATCTTCGGAACTTGTCACCGAGGTCGCTGATGGCGTGTTCTTGTACAAGTTAGGCATCCTCTATGGTTCAAACGCTTCCGGCAAGTCGAATATGCTGATAGCCATGAACGAGGTGTTCCGTCTATTGGTTATGCCTAAGTCGGATGCAACCGTAGGAATAGGCGGTTGCATACCCTTTGTGCTCACCAAAAATGAGCCAACGGAAATGCACGTATCATTCTATGCCGATGGCACCCGATATGATTATGACGTCAAGTTCAATGGTAAGCACATCCTGAGTGAAGCCTTGTACTATTACCCAAACAAATCAAAATCGCTGTTCTACGAGCGTAGTTTTGTGGGCGAGAATGTGCAGGCCGACATCAAGTTCGGTGCGAGCCTCAAACTGCAAGTCAAGACGCAGGAAAGCATCCGCGAAAACACCTTGAACAACCACAGTGTGCTGTCCGTGTGCCGGAAGGCCGCCTTGAAAGAAGACATTGCTCCATTCAACACGCTTCACGCTTGGATTATGTCCAATTATCACGATGTGGACGGTGATGTGGAAAAGGGACTTGTTGAAATTTTGAAGGATGCTTACAGCAATCCTAAGAAGCGTAAGTTCTATAACACCATGCTCCAGAAAGCAGACTTGAACATTCTGGAATATCGTCCTGTCGTAGAAGACCGCATTGTCCCCAACGATTTCCGCGAGCGTATCCAAAAGGAAAATATCCCAGAGGAGATGAAAGATGTTCTGTTGAAGCCCACAACAGATTCTATCACATTCTTGAACCATTCCAACAATGGCGACTTTGACATTCCACTCAGATGGCAGTCAAAGGGCACTCAGAAATACATCCGCATATTGGATGCCTTGTACGACCTGATAACGAGTCCTCATGTGTACTACCTTGATGAACTGGGCGAGGACCTGCACAACGACTTGTTGTACTACTATCTCAATGTCTTCATCTTCAACTCCGACAAGTCACAACTGGTTATCACAAGTCAGGAAACTACCCTCTTGTCGCAGGATATGATTAACGAGAATCGAGGTGTGGTGTGGTTTGTTGAGAAGAACAAGGAGACAGCTTCATCCGAATATGCCCGTGGTGACTCATTCGGCTTGCATAAGAATCTGTCACTTTACAATTCATACCGCATTGGTAGATTGGGAGCCAAACCAGAACTGGGTAGTATCTTTATAAATTTGGAGGACTGATATGGGAAAGCTACGACAAACAGCACTCATCCTGGGTGAGGGGCCAACGGAGTTCTTCTACTTCAAATCCCTATGCGACGTGTTCAAGCGTCTGACCATCAAACCAGACTATCCAAAGCATACCAACATCAAGGAACTGGAAGCCAAGATAGCAGAGGGCATAGCAATGGGTTACAACCATATCTTCTGTATCATCGACATGGATACGAAGGACAAGGAACCAGAGCGTTCTCAATACCAGAAGCTAAAGGCAAAGTACGCTAAGCCTATCAATAAACCCAAGAAAGGCATCTACTGCGAGGTGGAGTTCTTCGAAACTCACCGATGCACAGAACTGTTCTTTCTCTTCTATTTCCGTTACACCTCCCGTCCATACGATGAGCAGGAGCCATTGCTCAAAGACCTCAATCAATGTGTGGAGTATCGGAAGACGATAGAGTTCTTCATCAAGACCAAGGGACTTCATGGTTACTTTGAACGCAATGGCGGTAGTCTTGAAAAGGCTATGGCCAATGCCAATCGGTCTGTGGAAGAGAAACTGAAGGATTGTAGAGATTATACCTACTCGGAGCTCGGAAGATTGATGGAAAGGCTGGAAGAATTATCAATTTGAATATTGAAAAAAGTAAATTTATTAATTGGGAAAAGACTATTATGAATATACGCTATTTTAGAAGAATTGAGGGGCTTATACGTCGCTGGTACAGGAAGAACTTTCACAAAAACTGGGAAGTTGTTGAGCATGGCCTCGACTTCTTTCAGGAATTTGCAGACATTTACGGCGACACAATAAACGATATTGAGACGGCAGACCTATTCTTCAAGGATTTTATGGGTCAAACTGGTGGATGGGTTATCGTGGATTTCCTTGATAGCGATAACTGGGACTGTATCCGAAAAGTTGATGTGGATAAACAGAACGGGCTAATATGGTTCTATTGGCAAATACCGAGTGGTGACCCACTCGAAGAAAAGATGAGAAAGATGGTCTTTCCTTTTGGGTATTATGGGATGTGCTTAAAGTTTGATAATATTAGGTTTTTAAAAGGGAAACGGAATAGATGTTTTGGCATTATCGTAAATGGATATACCATCAGAGAAAGAAACATAAAAGGCTTTACAAAGAATGGTGGATGGGAGATTAAAGGGATGGACGCTACATCTAGTTTCTTCTCAACGAGTGTTGTAAGGGAAAAGGATGGCGTATTCCAGCATTGGCGTTTTATGAATACGCCTATTTCTTCATTTTGGATTATACCCAAGCAGCTGAACGTACACCCACAGGATTCGGAGAAATTGCTTTATATACATGGTGTAGAGAAGTGTGAGAAGAACCTTAAGCTCGCTCTTGAGAAAACAAAGGGGGTGGATAAGTTAGGAAAGGAGGAACAACGTAAGGAAATAAAAACAGCGGCTCACGATATGCGCACTGTGGCTGAAAGCCTATTCAAACTGATTATGTGCTTCCATCAGGAGAAGTATCAGTATAAAGTAAGTAACTACGATGACTTGATGTTGCATAATTTGACAGGTCCGTTAAAAAAGACTATTTACAAACAGAATTTTGAACAAAATAGGATTGACGAGATACCAAGGCTAGCCAACGACCTTTCTCATGACTCTGGGAATCCTGTTGATTTCAGGAACTTAGGCACACTTTATACGGATATTACTTTTTTTGTCAGTGATTTTAAATCAAGAATAATGCGAAAAGGGCATGAAGTCACAGTTATACATAGTGATAAACCTTCACCTCATGATTTTGTTAAGGCTAATTATAAAAGTTTTTGTTTCATAGACGAAATAAATGAAATCGTTCGCAAGACGAATGGGAAAATCAGTTTTAAGATAAAAACACAGATTGGAACATTTGTCGCAATGAATTTATTTGGGGAAAACGGTGAAGAAGTACTCTGTAGTGATGGTTATATCAGAAACTCAAAGGAAACTGACGTTGATATTCTAAATGTATGGGATAGAACCGAAGTAATTGAGCTTTTAAATAAGATGTATCAGAAGGTGATTGCGACATGTAATGCAAATGGGTATGATACAGAAACATATTCGTTAGGAATCTCGTTTGAAGCTAAACTTAAAAAAGAAGGTACACCTAGTCATTTGTTTACAGAAAGCGAGATTGAAGACTTAATGCGTAATGCAGATGACGAAAATAACAATCAATTGGTGATTGATGAAGACGGGTATGCACATATCATTCAAGGGTTCAAGCAAGGGAATCTTTACCCAGTATCCCAAGAAACATGGTGTGCAGGAAATATGTATGTAGGAAAAGATTCCAATTTGTCTGATCTTCACAATAGCTATGTACTATGTATGCACTTGTGGTTATCATATCTAAAAAACGGAAGACACATGTATGATGATTGCTATGTTTCTGACAATGGACTTGACAAGGTGATAGAAGCAGTGAAACAGTTTTATTCTGATTATAACAAATAAAACACAATATATCCCCAGAATCTATTTGAAGCGAATCTAAAGTGATTAGAAAAGAAGTCCTATTTGTATTTTCTTATACTATAATAATTTCGGGCGGAAGCTGCGTATTTCATCAGTTTCCGCCCGAAATTATTAATTCAAAGTTAAGCAAACTACTTTGTCACAATATCATATAATGACTTGTAGTCTTTGGCAACGTCGTAGATGCAGCCATTGTCGCTGATGGTTTTGAAGTGGTGCTGGGTACACCATACCTCGCTTTCTTCTTCTCGTTTTATGGTTAGCCCCAGTTTCTCCAACCCTTTGATGCTGGTATATAGGTTTCTGATTTGGTCATGATGCTACTTTTTATATGCCTCCTTGTGTTGTTCTACATCACATATATTAAGGAATGTTCCTATTTGTGGCATTGAGTCTTGATAGACACATCTGAAATAGACATCCTCATTGTTTTTAAGTAGTTCTTCAATGCACTCACATTCGCAGCTCTTGCATTTTGTCATGTATATAGCTTTTATTGCTCCATTTATTTTTAAATAATCATCTTTCTTTTTACTGACTATACGGTACTCATTCTCTTTGGACCAACAATCGTGTTTTGTGAATAATAACTCTTTTTGTTTTGATTCGAAAAAAGCCTCCCAATCACTTGCAGCCTCCTTTGTTATTACTGGTGGTTCTGGCAATTGCGGTGTATAGCAAATTGCATCATGTAGCATACCCCTTTTGAGATGCTTCATTAGTTTTATGTAATCAAACTCGATACACACTCCTTTTCCTTTATCTCCATATAAACCCCACATCATTGGTGACATACAACCTTGCGTATAAGAATCATAGTCCATTGTAAGACTAATCTGTTTATACTTTTTCTTCTCTTCATGATATGAGTTCAAGTGCTTTATAGCGTTTATAGAATGACATTGCGACGAAAAGTTATGTTCAAACATATCATTCATATCTGTTACCACACCAAATTTTAAAGTCTGAGTCAACCAAATTCTCACAAAGCTGTTAAAGGAAGTATAATGATATAGTCTTTGTTTCTTTTCCTCCAAACTCAGTTCTCTTCCTGGGTATTGCAAACATTTGCCTTCCCTAACAATATAATTAACCATTTTTCTTTGATTCATATTCTTCTCTTGTTATTGGGGTTTCTGGGTCAACAATGAGAACTTCATCATAGGTCAGACCGTAGAGTTGATATACGAGAAAGTCGATCTCATTCTCGACAATTTTATTTCCTCCTGTTTCTAAAACTTTCTCAACTAAAGAAATTATAGATTGTCGAATACTTGTCGATTTTGGCAATGGGATAGATTTTATCTGATTGCCATTCAAATCAAAATAATTACCAGAAACTTTTGTAGAACTATATTTATATTCAAACCAAAAATTAGTTAATTTACTATTTATGATACCGACGATATATTGTGGCTCCAAACTCTTCCCAGGTTTTGGAATCAAATAATATATTCTATCAAGAAGTACCAAATGTTCGCGCTTCACTGTAGACTTCAAATACAAAACAGTTCTTGGTAGGATAACCATTTGTGGGATGAAGCGAGAAGCATCATCTGTATCAACATATATTTCCTCCCCACTTATTCGATACCTGTCTACACTTTTTGATTTAATAGCATTATAACTGGTACCATCAAAATCAACTTTATTATTAGCCAATCCACGTGCTACATTGAAATAGTTAGATATGCAGTTCCGAGAGGCATCAATTTTTGCAATAAGTTCAGATTTTGCATCTCCAGTAGGTATTATAAACACGTTATTGGAAGTGTTGAAAATTGACTGTTCAAACGATACGAATGGCAAAGAGTTAGATGTTAATACTTCAGAAAGGTTATTGGGGCGCATATATTTCACCACATTTTCATTCGCTCTGCCTCTTCCTAATAACAAAACACATGGATATGTCAATGCTGTTTCAAAAACTCGCAATTGGGAAACATCTAAAATAGACTTAATATTACTTTCTCTCATTATGAATTTTCTACATCCTTCTCCATAATCTGAATTAAAGAAACGTATTGGGTTTATATAGCATAAGAACCCATTTGATATTAAAAAATTCAAACCTCGTTCAATAAAGAGAAGATAGATATCATACTGTTTTTTTGCACTATGATAAAGAAGTTCATATTGTGATTTGTCTTCCTCAGGAATACTTGTTCTGCGAATATATGGTGGATTACCAATAACTATATCAAAACCTCCTTTCACCCCAAACATCCATTCAGAATCAAAGTAAGATGATGATGCATTTTGGTCGAACATATCCCATTGTGCAAGCAATCCTGCTTCGCTATGACCAACAAAGCCAGTTGCCTCAATTGCTTCTGCCAACGCTTTACGAGTTTCCTTAATTTTGTCCTTTAAACGTTGTTTGTCAACATTGCGTTTAGCTAGAAATATTTTATGGCTAAGTTCTTTCAACGCTTCTTTGTTTTTACGTACATTTGAATCAGATTCCACGAGCAGAGCATCATATTTCACTGGAATGAGTGTGTTTGCTGCCACAAATTTTGATTCAAGGTTAGGAAGCGGACGTATACCAAAGTTGTGTGTAGCATCACTCGTTGGTTTCTGATCAACAACAAGAGAAATAAAGAAACGCAATTTTGATATCTGTACAGCTATTGGCTGAATGTCAATACCATATATACAATGCTCTATAAGATATAACTTACGAGCATAGTCCGTGTCATTGATGCTTGTGTTGAAGGCTTCTTCAATGTCTGCTAGACGAGCCTTGCGTTCTGTTTCCTCATCCTCGGCAAATGCGAGTTTTGACTGTTCAATGGCAAGGTCAATCATAAAGTCCTTCCACATCTCGTTCGCTGGGTCAAGTTGACGAAGGACATGTACCAATTGCTGGAGTATGCCCATAGGAAACGCTCCAGAACCACAAGCTGGATCGAGCACGCGACAGTTATAAACTGCCTGCATGATAGCTTTGCGCTGTTCCTCGTTAAGTGTAGTTTCTTCTGTTGAGTAGCTAAGCAACTTGCGGTATTCTGATTCCAGATCATCACCACATGTGCGTTTTAAGTGGGCAACCAGACTTTCATCTACCATGTACTGCACAATTTCACGTGGCGTATAGAATGAGCCTGTCTGCTTACGAGCGGAAGTCTTTGTCTCTGGGTTATAAGATGCCAATAGGTTCTCAAAAACTTTACCCAACAATTCTGGGTCAAGAGAAACTTCTTGGTCAAGAGGTGTATTCTCTTCAATAGTGAAGTTATACCGTTTCAAGATGTCAATAATGCCTCGCGCAGATACACTCTTCTTGTTCTTGTCACCATACCACTGAGAAAGGTCGATGCTACGTCCAACCTCGTCACCAAAGAAAAGCCAGTCGGGAAGATACAGCTGTTCCAGCGACTCTTTCCTTTCTGAGAAACCATCGTAATAAAGTTTTTCAGGCTTCTTATCCAAACAGTCAAATAGCCCGCCATTTAGAAATGGTACATGACTATTTGCCATCTGTACGAACTCATCGGCACCTCCTTCTTTGAAGTCTGCCTTGTATCTCATCAGGTTGTTCACGTTATAACCATCGCGCAAGAACCCTTTCTGGAAGTCGCCTCGGCAAGAGCTGCTGTTATATCGCCAAGGTCTTTTGCGTTGAAGAATGTTTTCATATATGAAATTTTGTTTTATGTTAAAATCGTTTTTGTAAAGAGTAAATAACTCTCTTAGCTATTGTTTCGAAGTTCCGTGAAAATCTTTACGGCTTCTACGGCGGCACGGACATCATGCACTCGGAGGATGTCGGCACCTCGTTCGAGGGCGAGGGTGTTGAGAACTGTCGTGCCGTTGAGGGCTTCATCGGCAGAAGAATCAAGTAATCGCCAAACCATGCGCTTTCTTGAGATGCAAACGAGAAGTGGCAGATTGAATGTGTCCTTAAGCTGCTGTTGGGCAGAGAGTAATGAGTAGTTGCCGGCGATGATATCCTTTCCAAAACCGTAGCCGGGATCAAGAATGATATCCTTTACTCCGATTGAGTTGAGGACCTTGATTTTCTTGAGGAAGACAGAAACTGTATTCTCAAGATCCGCTTGAAGCGACATTAATATATAAGGTACTTGCAATCTGGCAACTTCAAGAAGAATGTCCGAAGGCTCATTCTCATTCGCGTCAACATCCACTTTCGCATTTTCGTTGGAGGTATTGTTGTAGTAGCCACGTCCTTCTGAAATGTCGTTTATGATATCTGCTCCGAATTCCTCAACTGCCATACGGGCTACTGATGGACGGAAGGTGTCAATAGACACGAGGGCATCTGGCTGCTCTCGACGGACAATGGCGAGTCCGTTACGCATACGGAGAAGTTCTTCTTCCTCGCTGACATCAGCAGAACCAGGGCCAGTAGAGAAGGCACCAACATCAATGATTTTGCCTCCTTCAAGGATTATCTGATTGGTACGTTCTGCTATTTCCTGTTCTGTCTGCTTGCGACTTCCTGCATAGACACTATCTGGAGTCACATTTAGTATTCCCATTACCTGTGGGGTTGATAAGTCTAATGTCTTGTTATGAACTGATATCTGCATTTTGGCATTAATTTTTGTTCCACTCCACAAGCACCAAAGGTGCGTTTTCATTTTGTGCGTGGGAATTTCAAATGCAAAGGTAGAAAAAATGTTTTACAAACTTGCGTTAATTTCTGATAAATATTTGCAAGAACGTGAAATTTTCAGTAATTTTGTGCACAATATGAAAGATGAAGAGTTCTTCCTGCAAAAATTGCAGCATCATGACATAAAGCCGACAGCCAATCGACTGATGATTTTCCGTGCCATGTGGCGTGGTGATGAGGCTGTGTCGCTCATGCAGTTGGAGCATATTCTCCACACTATTGATAAATCCACAATATCACGAGCTCTCAATCTTTTTCTTCTTCATGGCTTGATTCATGCTATTGACGATGGTTCCGGCTCTGTGAAATATGCCGTGGATGGTGATCTCGAAAGGGATGACGATGAGGAGCATACGCATTTTGCTTGCGTTAAGTGTGGAAGAACCTTCTGTATGAAGCAAGTTCATGTGCCAGAAGTACCGCTTCCTCCTGGCTTCCAGCTTCAGAGTGTAAACTATGTTCTGAAAGGGCTGTGCCCGGAATGTGCAGAGAAATAAGAAGACTATGTTCTCATTCGAAATAAAAGACGCAATTGATATTTTCCTTGTAGCTATTATGCTATACTACACCTATCGGTTCATGAGAGAATCGAGATCTATCAATGTGTTCATTGGTATTTTGGTGTTCATCCTTATCTGGCTGTTGGTCAGTAGGGTGGTGGAAATGCGTCTTCTCGGAGCTATTCTTGATAAATTGGTGGGCGTAGGTTCACTTGCAATTCTGATACTTTTCCAAGATGAAATTCGAAAGTTCCTGAACAACCTTGGAGGACATAACAGAATACGTACTTTACTAAAATTTTTCTCTTCGAATGACCAGAAGAAACAAGAGGTTGACCGTGAGAAGGTTATGGCTATTGTGATGGCGTGTCAGAGTATGGGAAGAGGCAAGGTCGGAGCATTAATTGTGATAGAACGTCATTCCAATCTTAATGAGATTGTAGAGACTGGTGATACTATTGATGCAAATATTAATCAACGACTGATAGAAAACATATTCTTTAAGAACTCGCCTTTGCATGGCAAAAAGCATTAACGATGGCCTTAACCTGAACAGAGTTGCGTTGCAGGAAAGCTTTGGCATCACGAGCATACTCATCAAGATTGAGAGTTGTCTCTATGCCCATATCGCCATTCAGTAAGTCTATGATGTGATTCTTATCCTCTTCCTGCATGACCATT
>Ga0256406_1001431_pt1 | contig 38603 bp, 32 predicted proteins | sample RumenRJG_03DNA_FD_185986 | JGI IMG/M metagenome (GOLD analysis project Ga0256406, IMG submission 185986) | Bovine rumen microbial communities from Lethbridge, Alberta, Canada - RJG_03 | ecosystem: Host-associated > Mammals > Digestive system > Stomach > Rumen | place: Canada: Alberta | collected... | reverse complement strand
CTCCATCCCCGAGAAGCGCGAGCTCTCCCAGTGGTACCTCAAGATCACCGACTACGCCCAGGAGCTCCTTGACGACCTCGACAAGCTCACCGGCTGGCCCGAGAACGTCAAGGCCCAGCAGCGCAACTGGATCGGCCGCTCCGAGGGCGCCGAGATCGACTTCAAGCTGGCCGCCGAGGACGGCGTGACGCCCACCGACCGCACCATCTCGGTCTTCACCACGCGCGCCGACACCATCTTTGGCGTCTCGTTCATGGTGCTCCCGCCCGAGAGCGACCTTGCTGCCGAGCTGGTCGCCGGCACCCAGTACGAGGCCGACTACCTGCGCCTCAAGGAGGCTACCGAGAAGGTCTCCTCGGTCGACCGCCAGGGTTCCGCGCGCGAGAAGCACGGCGTCTTCACCGGCCGCTACGTGATCAACCCCGTGACCGGCAAGCCCGCCCCGCTGTGGGTTGCCGACTATGTCCTTCTCGACTACGGCACCGGCGCCGTGATGGGCGTCCCCTGCGGCGACCAGCGCGACTTCGATTTCGCCCGCAAGTACGGCCTGCCCATCCCGCCCATCATCTGCCAGAAGGAAGACCCCCTCTACGACGAGCTCAAGGACGAGCGCGAGCTGCGCGTGACCAACGTCGACTGGGACCAGGCCATGGCGGCCGAGGGCTACCTCGTGCAGTCCGGCCAGTTCACGGGCATGAAGGGCGGCAAGCACTCCGAGGCCGTCGACGCCATCGTCGCCTGGCTCGAGGAGCACGGCTGCGGCCGCACCAAGGTGCAGTTCCGCCTGCGCGACTGGCTCATCAGCCGCCAGCGCTACTGGGGCAACCCCATCCCCATGGTCCACTGCGACTGCTGCGGCGACGTGCCCGTGCCCGAGGACCAGCTCCCGGTGCGCCTGCCCGACAACCTCGACCTCGGCGCCGGCGAGACGCTTGCCGAGTGCCCCGAGTTCTACGAGACCACCTGCCCCAAGTGCGGCAAGCCGGCCAAGCGCATCACCGACACCATGGACACCTTCACGTGCTCCAGCTGGTACTACCTGCGCTACACCGACCCCCACAACGACAAGGCCCCCTTCTCCAAGGAGGCCGTGGACCGCTGGATGCCCGTCGACAACTACATCGGCGGCATCGAGCACGCCATCCTGCACCTGCTCTACTCGCGCTTCTGGACCAAGGTCCTGCGCGACATGGGCATGATCGACGAGGACGAGCCCTTCACCAACCTGCTCTGCCAGGGCATGGTCAAGGACGAGCATGGCGACACCATGTCCAAGTCCAAGGGCAACGTCGTGCCCCCCTCGAGCGTCATCGACCCCTACGGTGCGGATACCATGCGCCTTGCCATCCTCTTCGTAGCGCCGCCCGAGAAGGACTTCGACTGGGACCCCGAGGCCGTGGCCGGCGCCAACCGCTTCATCAAGCGCGCCTGGCGCGTGGTTTGGCTGCTGGCACACGGTGCCAAGAGGGGAGAGGTCGACCCCGCAACGCTCTCCGGCGCCAACGCCGAGCTCAACCGCTCCCTGCACGAGCTGGGCATCAAGTGCACGAACGACTTCGACCGCGGCCAGTTCAACACGGCCATCTCCGCCTCGATGGAGCTCGTGAACGCAGCCTCCAAGTACGTGAACGACGTCCCCGAGGACAAGCGCGACGCCGCCCTCGCCTGGCGCGTTGCCCACGACATCGTGACCATGCTTGCCCCCATCTGCCCGCACTGGGCCGAGGAGCTCTTCCACGAGGCGCTGGGCCTCACCGGCTCCGTCTACAACGAGCCCTGGCCCGAGTTTGACGCCGAGCAGGCCAAGAGCGACCTGGTCGAGATCGCGGTGCAGGTCAAGGGCAAGGTTCGCGCCCGCATCCAGGTGGCGGCTGACGCCTCCAAGGAGGAGCTGGAGGCTGCTGCCCGCGAGGCGGTGGCCGAGCAGATCGCCGGCAAGACCGTCAAGAAGGTCGTCGTGGTGCCCGGGCGCCTGGTGAACATCGTCGCCATCTAGCATCTTTTTTGCCCTGACTCACGGGAGACAAGGGGAGTTTCCCTTTGTCTCCCTTTTTCTGTCCCGGTTCGTCACACATTCGGCAACGATTGTGTGACGAATTGGTTGCCGCAGGACCGCAGTCGCCACCCGGCAGCCCGAAATGCTAACGCAGGTGGCTGTTTGGCAACAGTAGAGAGAGGTGAACGGAAGTTCCAGGATCAATCCAAGAAGCGCGTTTAACATATGTTCATAGTAGTGCTCGTCAGATACACCAAAGAGGCTGGAGCAATCTATGCCTGGTCATAGCTCTATACCCCATGGTCCTTTGTCGTTTGAAAACTTGCTCCAGAGCGTGGGACTCTCCGAGCGTGAAGCAGATGCTGTTCGAACAATCGTCATAGGTCTCACCGCAGCTGATGCTGCTCCTCTTATGGGTGTTGGGGCATCAACCGTTGGCAGCTACCGTCAGAGGGCCTTCCAGAAACTTGGCGTCACCACAAGGGCCGATTTTCTTAGAATTCCTGAGTGCGCACTCTGGCAAGAGGCACTTTGTCAAGACGCCACAGGCGATGATGAACCCCTTGGTAGAGCGCTTGAGCCTCAGTTTCACAATGATGCGCAGCGGAATACAGAGGGTGACGATTCCCCGGTTTCAATCAAGTCCTACCCGCTGCTATTCCTGAAGTGTCTTGTCATCAGCCTTGTCGTTGTCTCTTCCGTCGTGCTGCTTTCAATCTTTCTCAGGCCCAAGCCTGCTTATCTTGACTCTCCAAATGGCTTTATCTCTTCAGATTACGGTGATATTCCAGATGTGACGGGGATGCGTGCAGATGCAGCTGCCTTCGCTTTGGCATCCGCAGACTATTATCCAGAGTTTGTGCCCCGCTCATCTTTGGACACTCCCGGTACGACTCTTTGCGTGAGTGAGATAGGGGATATGAAAGATGCAACTCCGGATCGGTCCGCCATAGCGTGGGAGGGTGGTAGCGTCTCTGGTTACAACCTGTCGGGTGATTGGAAAGCTTATGTCTTGATTGACGTTGCCGTCTGAGTCTACGCTTGCGGGTCTATTCACGCCATTGGCAAGTAGCAAATGTAGCAAATCATTTTGACTACAGACATCTTCTCTCCGTCTCATTACCTTTTCAGCAAATCGGATATACACGGCGATTTAGATATATACAGTTTTTGGCATCACGGAGGAGGAGCGATGAAGATGAACGGCATTCTCACGAGGCGAGACTATCTGGGAGCTTCAGTCCTTGCATTTCAAGGGGTGCTGTTGATGCCCGACGCTGCTCATGCTGATCAGGCGAATGCTAGTGTACTAGAGCTTGACGGAAGCATTGAAGCAAGGGAAATGTGGGCAGAGGCCGTTAAAAGGGCCGACCAAGAGAACTCGCCCATCATATCGTCTGAAGATGACCTCTGCAGTATCCAAGTAGACCCATTGAATGGTGTGTACTCGAACGCAAGAACCGTATCCGTGTCAAAACGTAGTCAAATTGGTCTTATAAATGATGTGATTATCATATCTGCTGATTATGGGGTAACAAGTACCAATAGAATCTCCCCATTCAATTGGGCAAGATTATATTGTTCAGCTTCGAGTGTGAAGCATTCAAACTACCATAGAACAGTTCTCGATGGTGGTCGTACCAACGCAATTTGCTTCCATGCAGAGATTGCTGCAGCCGGTGGATGGCCTACGTATGTCGGGGACTTCTATGCTGAGTTTTATTATACGTTCACTGGTAGTTTCATGTAGAGCTTGGGGGTGCCTTCGGTGGTTCAGGGGTTAGGCGCTTGGGAGTTAGTTGGCATTTTCCTTGCAATGGTTCTTGTGGTTGCACTGATCATCTTCGGAATTGTGCTTCTCGTCAGAAAGGCATCTGGTAAGCATAGCTAAACGCCGGGGCATTCTAATACTTCTATGTCAGAGAACCCAGCGGGATACAAAGGAGGCGGGGTAGTTTCCTTTTGCCTCCCTTTTCTGTCCCGGTTCGTCACGCAACAGCTTGGCGTCTTCGAAACGGTTTTGAATCGTAAGATATTGACAAAGCAACAAACTGACGGACTTGGGCCGCTATCTCGGCTCTCCAACTACTCAAGCGGAGCAACGGACCTTTGCGAGTGGCAGGAGAGGCATGAACAACCGTTTTGAGAGCTTTGTTGATGTGGCCTACGCTCTCAACAAGGAAATACAGCGCATAAAGTCTGAGAAGATGGGCTCTCTTGGGCTGCGGGGGATCGACACCATGGTGCTGAATTACCTCTTCAAGCATGCCATCGACCTCTCGGAGGCAGACCTCGCCCGTCTCGTGCGCCAGGATTGAGCCGCTGTTACGCACACCGTGGCAAAGCTGGAGCGCTCTGGTCTTGTGGAGCGCCCTTCCGGAGATAGTCACAGCGCCCGCTATCGCGCGCGCAAGACCGTCAAGAAGGTCGTCGTGGTGCCCGGGCGCCTGGTGAACATCGTCGCCATCTAGACGAGAAGCGCTGTGCTGGCGTAGGCTGGCACGTGTCACGGCGGGTCCGGCGCCAGGCGTCGGGCCCGCCTTTCTCGTACTCAGAGCATCGGAGCATGCGTATGCGCGTTGACCTGCACATCATGCCGCTAGTGGGGACTCCCGCAGACTGGGGCTCTCACCTGGGCATCGTTTGCCCGCGCTACCAGGAGAAGGCGTCGACGAAGGCGCCCGAGGCAACGCGGCTGGGGGAGTTTGCGGCGGGGCTCCTCCTGGCAAGCATGCTTGGCGTGCGCCGAGACGAGCAGATCGCCATTGGGCCTGAGGGCAAGCCGGAGCTGGCAGCCGGCTCCTCCCACATTGGGCTTTCGCACGACGACGGTATGGCAGTGCTTGCCGTCGCCCCCGGCACGATTGGCGTAGACGTCGAAGAGGTCCCCGCCCAGTACGGCAGGCTCGAGCGCGACGCCCTCAGGGGGGTGCTCTCGGACGAGCGGATCTGTCGCGTGGAGGCGTCGCCGGACGTCCCTCTCGCCTTCGCGCTTGCGTGGACGCGCGTCGAGGCAACGCTCAAGGCAGACGGTCGCGGCTTTGCCTTCGACGTGCGCGGAGGCAGGCTCCCCGAGGGCTGGGAGACGGCGCACGTCCTGGTAGACGGCCACGTGGTCACCTGCGCTGCGCGAGAGGAGCCCGCCATCTGCGTCCACCGCCTCGGCATGCGCGAGGCCATGGCCCTTCTCGGCGCCGAGAAGGACGAGCGATAGCGGCAGGCCCAGCACCTCTCAGCGTTCCTTTGCACTCCTGCACAATGCGGCCCTGAAGCCATGCCCCCAATTTGAATCCCCTTACATTGTCCCGGGGCCCGTGCGACCGCAAACTGGACCATGTCAGAAGTAGTTCTATCGCTGCGAAAGGGGCAGACATGGACCAGGATCGTCAGGAAGTTTGGGACGCGCTCACCACCCGTGCAAGCCAGCTCTTTGGGAAGGACCCCTCCGAGTTCACGGAGGACACCAAGTTCGCCGACCTCGGGATCAAGTCCGTGCAGGTCTCCCAGATCACGACTTACCTCGAGGACGAGCTGGACATCGAGGTACCCTACATGAAGTTCCGCCGCTGCGCCACGTTTGGCGAGGCCACGGACTTCGTCTGCGACCTTCTCGACCAGTAGGGGGGCGCGCAATGTTTCTTGAGCCTAGGATTCCCGAGGACTGGGTCCCCGTCACCGACAAGAAGCTCCATGACCTCATCCAGATGACGGGCGAGTGCGCGAGTTTCGACGAGGACGAGTGCCCCATCTACTGGGACCCCGACACCGAGGGCTACATCTTCCTCCACCGCGAGGCCTTTGGCGAGGACGAGGTCATGGCCGCGTACCGCGTGGCGCGCCAGCCCAACGACAACCAGGCCGAGGTCGACCTCTCTGCTAGCGACGACCCCATGGCCCGCATGGGCCAGGGCTTCTGCCCGCCCTTCAACCCCCACACCTACCAGGCCGCGGACGGCGTCGTGTGCATGCAGGACCAGGAAGTGGTTATGCGTGACGGCACCAAGATCTACTGCGACATCTACAGGCCCGAGGGCGACGGCCGCTATCCCACGATCGTCTCCTGGTCCTGGTTTGGCAAGCGCCCGGGCGACGGCATGAGCGAGTGGCAGATCATGGGCGTACCCCCCGCGACGGTCTCCAAGTGCGCCAAGTTCGAGTCCCCTGACCCGCTCTACTGGTGCTACAAGGGCTACGCCGTGGCCAACGTGGACGTGCGCGGCGCCGGCCACTCCGAGGGCTCCGTCCACATGTTCACGCACCAGGACCGCGAGGACGGCTACGACTTCGTCGAGTGGGTCGCCGCTCAGCCCTGGTCCAACGGCAAGGTCGGCATGTCGGGCAACTCCGGCGTCGCCATGCACCAGTGGGGCATCGCGGCCACCTGCCCTCCGCATCTCGCCTGCATCGCCCCGTGGGAGTGCACGACCGACCTCTACCGCGAGAGCTTCTTCGAGGGCGGCGTCCCGGCCCTCTCGTTCAACAAGTTCATCGCAGCGCAGGTGACGGGCCCCAACGGCGTTGACGACCAGGTCGCCATGGCCAAGATGTACCCCGACATGAACGCCTACTGGAACGACAAGCGCGCGGACGTTCGCAAGGTCAAGATCCCCGTCTACCAGACTGCCGGCTGGTCGCACTTCCACCTTCCGGGCTCGTTCAACGCCTGGAGGCGCTGCCGCAGCCACCTCAAGTGGATGCGCGCCCACAGGGACTTCGAGTGGCCGGACACCTATAACCCCGAGAACCTCGAGGACCTGCTCCGCTACTACGACCGCTACCTCAAGGGCATCCACAACGGCTGGGAGATGACGCCGCGCGTCCGCCTGGACATCATGGACGGCTACGACGTCGACTACCAGGAGCAGCGTCCCGAGAAGGCCTGGCCCATCAAGCGCACGGAGTACAAGAAGCTCTACCTCGACGCGTCCGCGCCCAAGGCGTGCGCAGAGCTCGACCACAAGAGCGCGTGCTTCTCGCTCTCGACCGAGCCCGTCGCCAACCAGGCCAAGGCCAGCTACAACCCGGAGGACGAGGAGCTTGACTTCGACCTCACGCTCCCGGAGGACGTCGAGATCACGGGCTACATGAACCTGCATCTCTTTGTCTCCTGCGACGGCTTCGACGACATGGACCTCTTCGTGAACGTCCAGAAGGCCGACGCCGAGGGCAACTGGGTGCCCTGGCTCACGCTCGACGAGCCGCACCCCGGCGCATGGGGCAAGTGCCGCGTCTCTCGCGCGACCGTGGACACCGGCCTCACCAAGGCCCACACCCCGGTCTACACGATGACCGACACCAACAAGCTCGCGGAGGGCGAGGTCCGCGCCGTCGACATCGCGATCGTGCCCACTGCCCGCGTCTACCACAAGGGCGAGCGCTTCCGCGTGCAGATCTCCGGCCGCTACATCCGCGACGGGTGGTTCGAGCCGCTCTCCTGGGACACCGACAACCACGGCACCCACAACATCCACACCGGTGGCGAGTGGGAGTCCTGGATCGAGGTCCCCGTGGTGCCGCCGAGGTACCAGGCGGGCGAGTACATCCACCGTTAGGACTCACGCACAGCGTTGTCTCTCAAGGGCCCTCTGACATAACGCCGGAGGGCCCTTTTCTGTTGCTATGCTGCAGCGCCGTGGACGCACGCCAAAGAACCGTGCGTTTGCACAACCATCATCCAAACCCTGGATTCAGTTTCGTCTCGCCAGACGAATACCGCGAGAAGCCCGCCGCCTACCATCAGGGAGGCGTGCGCGGGACCGGATGGCCTGGTGCCGCGCGTCAAGCATCCCACATCCCAGGAGAGGGGTCCTTCATGGCAAAGTTCAAGGTTATGGCCGTTTGCGCAGGCAGGAAAGGTGGCAACGGCGAGGCTCTCGCAAAGGAGGCGCTGTGCGCCGTCGAGGAGGCGGGTGGCGAGGTCGAGCTGCTCAACCTCTTCGACTACAACATCCTGCCGTGCACCGGCTGCGAGGGCTGCACCATGCAGATGGGCAAGATGGCCGCCGGTCTTCAGGATGAGTACCACGGCTGCGTCCTCAAGGACAAGGACGATACTGACGCGATCATCACCGAGATGCACACGTGCCAGGGCATCATCTTCGTGGTCCCCACCTACGACCTCACGCCGAGCTCGCTCTACACGCGCCTAGCCCAGCGCTTCCTTGCCTACGAGCTCTCGTTCCTGCTCGCCATCGGTGCCGTCAAGGAGAACCCGCACACTGTGGCGGGGCTCATCTCGGTGGGCGGCTCCATGCACGACTGGCAGTCGCTGGCGCTCGAGAGCCTGCAGGCGACCATGTTCACCCAGTCGCTCCAGGTGGTTGACCGCTACATGGCCACGCGCGATGGCCGCCCCGGCAACACCTTCGTCTACGCTGACCAGCTGCCCCGCGCTCGCAAGATGGGCGAGAACATCGTGAAGGCCATCAACACCCCCGTCGAGGAGCGCGGCTGGCTCGGCGACCCCAACGACGGCGTGTGCCCCAACTGCCACTCCAGCCTCGTCTATCCTGGCGACAAGCACTGGGACGGCATCGAGTTCCCGTGGGAGTGCGCCGTGTGCGGTGCCGGTGGAACGCTGGGCACCAACCCCGAGACCGGTCGTCCCATGCTCGTGATCGATCCCGAGAACGGCCTCATCCGCGACCGCAACAACGACAAGGCCCGCGCCGAGCACCTGAACGAGATCAACAAGACCCGCGATCAGTTCTTTGCTCAGCAGGACCAGATAAAGGACCAGATGAAGAAGTACCGTGACATGAAGTTCCCGACCCTGGAGATCAAGAGGTAGCCCCTCATTAGCGTTCAGCCATTCCGCCCGACCGCGAGTAATTCCCACGGTCGGGCGGTATTGTTTTTTGCCCGCAAGGCGAAGGACCTGGATGTGGGCGCTCTGCCGAGCGGCCACGCTCCCTAGTCCCCCTCGGCCCTGAAGTCCTTCCTTGAGATGTTCAGACGAGACTTGAAGAGGTCGAGGTAGAACAGGACGCGGTACGAGAGCTGCAGCATGAACTGGTCCTCGCCGGACGAGAGGTCGCATCCCAGGATCTCGCGGATGCGGCCCAGCCGGTAGAGCAGCGTGTTCTTGTGCAGGCTCAGCATCCTTGCCGAGCGCTGGGTGTTGCAGGCGTTCTGCAGGTAGATGAAGAGGGTGTCCATGAGCTCGGTGCCGTGCTCGCGGTCGTAGCGCGCCAGGCGCATGAGCGAGGGGTGCACAAAGTTCAGCAGGTTGTACTGCTTGTTGGTGAGGTCGAGCATCTGGACGTAGGCATAGTCGCAGTAGTGGTAGACCTGGCCGTCCTCGAGGAAGACCGAGACGAGGCGCCCGGCCGAGATGGCGGCGCGAGCCTGCTCGTAGTGGCTCTGGATGTGCGTGAGGTCCTCGAAGGCGTTGCTCACGCCCACCGAGAGGTCGTTCACGTCGGCGACCTTGCGGAGAAGCTCCTCGGTGTAGTCCCCGAGGCCGGCGTCCTTCTCGCGGGAGAAGAGCACCACGAGGGCCCGCTCGTACGTGGCGTAGATGCTGTTCGTGAGGCAGCCCGTGAGCTGCATGGCAATGGAGTCCAGGTCGTGCGGGGCGACGTCTGCGTGGTTGGGGTCGAAGACCACCAGGTAGAGCTCGGGCAGGGGCCTGAAGTCGAGCACGCTCAAGCGACGCGCGGTCACGGCGTGGCTGGGCTGCTCGTCGTTGAGGAGGCTCGTCAGGAAGTAGGAGTCCATCTGCCCGCGGCTTGCTACGTAGAGGTTGGTCTTCTGCATCTCCTGGGCAACGAAGCGCCCCAGGCGTGCCATGCACTCCACGTCCACCTCGCCGAAGGGATGGTCGCGCTCGATCATCATGGTGTGCGCGATGGTCACCCCGTGCACCACCGAGGGCGTGACCATGGTGTTTGCCCCGAGGACCTCGTTGTACACCACGATGGGGGTCGAGGACTGGGCGCATCGCTCGCTGATTCGCTCGTGCTCGATGAAGGCGACGCCGTCCTCGAGGATCGACTCGTAGTGAAACTCCTGCTCAAGCACCCTGTCGATGGGGTTTTGTGGGTCGAGCCTGCCCTCCACGTGGCGGGCTACGTAGTGGTAGGCGCTGTCCACGACTACGATGGGGTTGCCCAGCGCGCGCGACGCCTCCTCGATGAGGTACTGGAGGCCGTTGTTGGTGAAGTGAGCGGTGAGCATTCGGCGAACGATGTCCGTCACCTGGATGTCCTCGAGAAAGAACCCCTGGAGGTCGTTGTAGCAGGAGAAGGGGTTGAACTCCAGGCGCAGGAGGATCACGTTGCACGAGGCGCTCTCGAGGAGGCCCTTGGGAACCTCCTGGCACCCAAAGAGGACAAGGTTGAAGATCTCCTCGACCGGCACCTCGGGGAGGTGGACGTCATCCGAGAAGTAGAGGACGTTCGAGTGGATACGTCCTGTCGTGGGCGTGAGGAAGCAGATGTTGTCGATGTTGACTTCTGGGTCGCGGAGCTTCCTCAGGGCAACGGACCCTTCGGGCAGGCGCTTGAGCAGCTCTTTGAGTTCCATGGGTTGGTCCCTCTCGTCGTATGTGCAAACACACAAAATAATACGTGAATGTCGCGCCGGCCGTTGGTCTCGCGCGCACGGGCTGCGTGTGCCCCCATGGGTTATAGTTCAGCGTGTTGTCACTGGAGGCGGACGTGCGGGAGGTGCTCGCATGAAGCGGGGCGCTGGAAGCGCGGCAAAGCGAGGCGTCGAGGAGAGGATCGAGGATGCGGTCTTTGGCCTCATGGCGACGACCGACATCCCCGACATCAAGGTGAGCGACGTCGTCCGTCTCGCCGGCGTGTCCCGCTCGACCTTCTACCGGCACTACGACAGTGTCGAGGACGTGGTGAAGCAGTTCGAGGCGGGGCTTCTCGACACCATGCGGACGATCAACAACACCGCGCTGGGCGTGCAGTTCGACAAGGCAGAGCTCAAGCCCACGCATTCGATGGTCGCCCGCATGGAGGTGCTTCGCAAGAACCGCGACAAGATCGTGGCCCTCAACAGCGATCACGGCGACCCCGTCTTCCAGCACCGTGCGACCATGCTCATGCACGAGTACTTTCGCATCCGCCTGCAGGGCGTGGGCGGCTCGGAGCTCCATCGCGACCTGTACCTCTCGTTCGTGATCGCCGGCCACAACAACCTCATCCAGTACTGGCTCGAGAAGCGCCCGGAGATTCCGCCCACCGAGGTCGCCGCCATGCTCAACCGCATGTACTACTCGCCGCTCTTCATAGACGAGAAGACCGCGCTCGAGCTTCCCGAAGACCCGTTCGCCCGCCTGTAGGGACCACTTGCCGGGGCCCGGACGCACCAGGCCGCCAGCCTTCGCTCACGAGATGGACACCCTGGTCTACCAGCGGATTCATGCGCGCGCCCAAAGACCCTCCCCGTGGCGTCGCGTTCTTTGGACGTCACAAACAACCGGCGTCTACCTGCGAGAAGAAACACATGCCCATTGAGTGTCCCATATTGCGGGACACATTGTGTATATATGTCCCGCTCTGCAGGTGGGGCGCCCCATATCCTGTGCTCGTACGCAGCGAGAGTTCTGCAGCATACGAGCAAAGGAGTGATCGTCTTGGTCAAGCTTGGCAAGCAGGCACGCAGCGTGTCCATCGTGGGCGTCGGCTGCACTCCCTTCAAGAACTTCGAGGACCATCCCCAGACTAAGGGCATGAGCGAGGGTGACGCCTTTGGCTACGCCGCGCTTGAGGCCATCCAGGACGCGGGCCTTGAGCCGCGCGACATCCAGTACTTCTACCACGGTGCCGCGAACCCGTTCATGATCGGCGACTCACTCACGCCCAATATGCAGGTCGCGGACTGGTTCGGCGTGCGCGGCATCGGCTCGGTCCACCACTCCGAGGCGTGCTGCACCGGCTACGTGGCCCTGCAGGAGGCTGTGCAGGCGGTCGCCTCGGGCACCTATGACGTGGTCCTCTCCGGCGCGGTCGACCTCGCGGCATCGCTTCCCGTGGTGGACGCGCCGGGCTGCTTCCGTCGCGACTTCCCGCTCTCCGAGATGCTGCCCTCCATCCCCAAGGTCTACGACCGCGCCTACGGCCGCCCGTTTGACTCCGCCTTTGGCATCTCGTTCGACAACTGGATCAACAAGTACCGCTGGGAGTACGACCTCACGGCCGAGCAGATCGACGACGCGCTCAACGGCGTCTCCAAGTCCCTCCGTCGCGACGCCGTGCTCAACCCGCTCGCCTTCTCGACGAAGACCTTCGAGGAGCTAGCCAAGGAGAATGACCTGCCCGACGCCGACGCCTACCTCAAGGGCTTTGGCAACCCCAAGGTCACGCAGTACCTGCGCGTCACCGGGTTCGAGATCAAGTGCGACGGCGCTGCCGCCCTCGTGGTCATGCCCACCGAGATGGCAGTGGCGCGTGGCCTCGACCACAAGGTGATCGACGTCCTGGGCACCGGTGCCGCCGCCTTCGAGGGCGCCACCCCGGACAACGAGTACAACGGCACCAAGGTCGGCACCGAGCAGGTCTACGAGCTTACCGGCGTGAGCCCCGACGAGCTCGACCTCCTCTTCGTGAACGACTTCTTCCTCGCCGGGGATATCGTGGCGGCCGAGGAGGTCGGCTACATCCCGCGCGGCGAGGCATGGCAGTACGCCATCGACGGCCGTCTGGGCTTCGACGGCGACAAGCCCATCAACACGCACGGCGGACGCTGCAACTTTGGCCACGCGCACGGCGCCTCCGGCGTGGCGGACGTCGTCGAGGCCGTCAAGCAGATGCGCGGGGAGGCCGGTGCCACGCAGATGCCCAAGGTCCCTGAGACCACGTTCCTGCGCGGCTTTGGCGGCGGCCAGAACATCCGCTGCCAGATCCTTCGCTCCCACGACTAGCCAAGGCGCGAGCCCACGCAAACAAAGAGGAGGTACACGATGCTTCTTGAAGACATGGAACCCATCGTTAAGAAGTTCTACGACGGCGTTGCCGAGGGTAGGCTCCTGGGCCGCAAGTGCGCGGAGTGCGGCGCCATCGAGTTCCCGCCGCACCTGGGCTGCAACGCCTGCGGCTACCACAAGACCGAGTGGGTCGAGCTCTCCGGTCACGGGACCCTCGAGTCATTCGTGGTGCCCGGCATCCAGAACGACAAGCCCTACCTCAAGGAGGTGGAGCCCTACGGCTACGGCAAGGTGAAGCTCGACGAGGGCGTGGAGTACTCGTTCGTGGTCTTCTGCGGCAAGAAGAAGGTCGTCAAGGGCCTGCAGGAGCGCCTCTACAAGAACCACGAGACCATCGGCGTCCACTTCAAGCCGATCAAGCGCCTCGTGCCCGAGAAGGAGGGCTCCGACGTGATGGTCGAGTGGTGGGAGCCGTGCTTCGAGCTCGACGAGGTCGAGCAGTAGGGGAGTGCCGAGAGGCGCTTCACATCAAACAGGAAATCAATCGAAAGGAACCAACCATGGACAAGAACGAGCTCTTCTCGACCCTTGCCGGCCTCGCCAAGGAGGCTTACAAGACCGACGTCGACATCACCCCCGACACCACCTTCGACGAGCTGGGCAAGGGTTCCATGAAGATGATCGCCCTCACCTCGATGATCGAGAACGAGCTTGATGCCGAGGTCACCGTCTCCGAGATCATGAACATGAAGACCTTCGGCGAGCTCGTGGACCGCGTCGCCGAGGAGGTCGAGGAGTAGCTCCTCGCGCTTCTCGCACGAAAACTGCCAGGAAACCCCGGGGCGGCTCCTTCTGGGGCCGCCCCTCTCTACTCACGGGAGAGACACATGAACCTCATGGATGACATGCGCGAACGCGCCAAGAAGGACGTCCAGCGCGTCGCCTTCTTCGAGGGCGAGAACCCCACCATGATCAAGGCGGTGGCACAGCTCACCGCCGAGGGCCTCGCGACCTGCACCGTGGTCGGCAACGCCGAGGCCATCAGGAAGAACGCCGCCGAGCAGGGCGTGAGCCTCGCGGGCGTGGAGCTTGTCGACCTCGCCGACGAGGAGGCCAACGAGGCCATCGCCCAGCGCTTCGAGGTCCTGCCCAGTTGCAGGTGGAAGGCAAAGGGCGTGCGCCGTCGCGTGACGCGCCCCATGGAGCGCGCCCTCATGATGCAGGCACTCGGGGACGTGGACATTACCTTCGGCGGCATCGACTGCCCCACGGGTGACGTCATCCTGGGCGGCCAGGAGATCATCGGCCTCGCGGACGGCATCGACACCGTCTCGTCCATGGGCATCTTCGACATCCCCGGCTACCAGGGCTCGGACGGCCAGCTCCTGGGCTTTGGCGACTCCGCCGTGTGCCAGAACCCCACGCCGGAGCAGGAGGCGTCCATCGCCATCTCCGCCTGCGACACGTGGAGCGCACTTACCGGTCGCGAGGCCCGCTGCGCGCTGCTCTCGTTCTCGACCGACGGCTCTGGCGCAGGCGAGATGGTCCAGAAGGTGCGCGACGCCCGCGACATCGCCCGCGAGCGCAGGCCCGACCTCAAGGTCGACGGCGAGTTCCAGCTCGACGCCGCCCTGCGCCCCGAGGTTGCCGCCCACAAGGTCCATCGCGAGAGCGACGTCGCCGGAAAGGCGAACGTCATCATCTGGCCCGACCTCAACGTTGGCAACGTTGGCGTGAAGCTCGTGCAGATGTTCGGCCACGCGGACGCGTACGGACCCATGCTCCAGGGCTTCAAGAAGATCGTCTGCGACTGCTCGAGGAGCGCGCCCGTGTCAGAGATCGTCGGCAACGTCGTGATGTCCTGCGTGCGCTCGCAGTGCATCAAGGGGGAGTAGCCATGGCCGAGAAGAACTACCGCATCCTTGTCATCAACCCCGGCTCCACCTCCACCAAGGTCGGCCTCTTCGAGGGCGCCGAGGAGATCTTCTCGGCAAACGTCGCCCACGACGCGCAGAAGCTCAGGGAGATCGGCGACGTCTCGGCCCAGCTGCCGTACCGCCGCGACATGATCCTCGACATTCTCGACCAGAACAAGGTCGACCTTGCGAGCGTGGACGCGTTCGTCGGCCGCGGCGGCGGTCTCATGCCCTGCGAGGGCGGCGTCTACCAAATCGAGGAGAAGCTCCTCCACGATGCACGAATCGGGGCGAACGGGGTTCAGCACCCCGCTCAGCTGGGAAGCCAGCTTGCCCACGAGTTCGCTCGCTTCTCTGGCAACAAGCCCGCCTTCGTCGTGAACCCGCCCGACACCGACGAGATTTGCGACGACGCGCGCATGACGGGAATCAGGGGCGTCTACCGCAACGTGCACCTGCATGCGCTCAACCTCAAGGAGACCGCCATCCGGCACGCCGCTACGCTTGGGAAGCGCTACGAGGATTGCGACTTCGTCGTGTGCCACATCGGGGGAGGCATCTCCATCTCGGCGCACGAGCACGGGCGCATGATCGACGGCTACGACATCGTGGGCGGCGAGGGTCCCATGACGCCCACGCGCTGCGGTGCCGTCCCGGTCACCGAAGCGTTCACGTACCTCGAGGAGCACGGCATCAACACCACGAGGCGCCTCTGCCAGCGCAGTGGCGGCTTTGCCGACCTTCTCGGCACCTCGGATGCCCTCGAGGTGTCCCGCCGCGCGGAGGCGGGCGACGAGGCTGCGTCTCGAGCGTGGAGCGCCATGGAGTACCAGATCGTGAAGTACATCGGGTCCATGGCGACGGTGCTCCACGGCAGTGTCGACGGCATTCTCCTCGGAGGCGGCATGGTGCACAACCAGGGGCTCGTCGACTACATCCGGGAGGGCTGCGGCTGGATCGCGCCCGTCACGGCGTACCCGGGCGAGTTCGAGCTGGAGGCCATGGCGGCGGGCGCTGTCCGCGTTCTCTCCGGCAAGGAGGAGGTCAAGCACTACACCGGGCGTCCGGTCTTCTCGGGCTTTGCCTGCTTCGACGAGCGCGCGTAAGTGGTTCTCCGCTTGGTTGCTGCTGCCTTCGTGCGATAGCACATAAAGTCGCCACATATCAACGAAAGCTTGTGCTAAGAGCCATAGGACGCAGCGGATCCTCCTAATAGCATAGAGTCATCGGGCGGCGTGCGGGATGTGCCCCGTACGCCGCATTTTGTACCTATGGGCGCACGCCCGTTACATGGGGAGGGAATCTCTAATGCCGATGAAGACATCTACCAGGTTCGTGAAGGCTGCCATCTTGGACGTTTGCACTGCGCTCGTCCTGTGCGTGCTCTGCGAGTGGCTTGCCCTCTACGTCTTCCACACTGCCACGCCTGCTCCGGGCGAGAGCTGGATCTGGCCCATGTTCTGGATCAACTTCGTGTTTGCCTGGTGCGTGGCAACCATCATCGGCATGATTCCCTCCATTCCCGAGAAGGCCGTCCGCTGGGCAATGAAGCGCTCCAACCCCTCCGAGGGCGCCAAGTTCGGCCTGCTCGTGAACGTGCCGATCAACACGGTGTATGCTCTCATCCTTTGCTATCTGGTGGGTACGCTTGATGCCTGCGTCCTGGGCGGCGCCCCCTTCATCGCATCCATCTTCGGGTTCCTGCAGAACATCATCCCGGTGTGGGTCGCCTGCTTCATCGTCACCTTCCTGCTGCAGGGCCCCATCGAGAACTTCGCCCGCAAGGTGTGCAACGACCCCGCGCCGCAGATGCACTAAGGCAGCCGTGCTGTAGGCGTTTAGCAGGAAATGGCGTTCTGGCGCCCGGGCCACGAGGCTCGGGCGCCACTTTGGACTCTAGGGAGGCACTTCTCGCATGGACAAGCTCTTTACGGTGACGGACCTCGGCGACTGGCTGTGGGAGATCGCGGATGCCGTTGGCAGCCGGTGCTACCTCGTGAGGGGGCGTGACCGCGTTGCCCTTGTCGACTCGTGCGAGGGCGTGGGCGACCTGCGGCCCGTCGTGGCCGAGCTGGCGGACGGCCTTCCCGTGACGGTGCTTCTCACGCACGGGCACCACGACCACATCGCTGGCTCGTACCTCTTCGACGACGTGCACATCCCGCGCGAGGAGGACGTGGACGTCGCCATGGGCGAGGAGCACAACGCCAATGCCCTGCGCATCCACGTGGAGCAGGGAGTCGTGCCTGCGGGGGTCTTCTCGGCCATGCGCGAAGGGAAGCGGCCGAGCTTCGCGTACTTCGAGGAGGGAGACGTTCTCGACCTTGGCGGCGTCACCATCGAGGGCGTTCTTCTCCCCGGGCACACCGGCCACTCTATGGGATACCTCGTGCGGGAGCGGAGACTCCTGCTTTCCGGCGATGCCGTGACTCCCTGCATGTGCCTCTTCTTCCCGGAGAGCCTGCCCGTTGCCACGTGGCGCCAGACGCTCGACAAGATGCAGGGGCTGCCCTTCGACACGTTCAGGATCGGCCACTACTCGCACGAGTTCACCAAGGGCGACCTGGCAGGGTTTATCGTCGCGGCGGACTATGCGCTGAGTGGCGCTCGCGGGCTGTCGTGGATGTACACCTACATCGAGGGGCTCAAGGGGTCGCTCTACATCTCGCCGGAGACCCCGACCGATGACGCGGACTCCCCGGACTTCCGTGCCGTCATTGGTCCGTACGTGCCACGGGAGCGCAAGCGCCGCAGGCGCCGCAGGGAAGAAACGGCGTAAGCGCGCCACGGCGCGACGCACGAAGGTGCGTTATCGCGGCCATTGCGTACCAAGTGAGCCCTCCGGCGAGATTCTGACGCCGAAGGGCTCTTCTCGTACGGGTTTTCGTTGGGAATCCCCGTTGCGGCGTCATTTCGACGCCGGAGGGCCCCTCTCGTACGGAATCCCGTCGGGAACCCCTGCCCCGGCGTCGTTTTCTCGCCGGAGAAGGACTTTCGTACGCGACTGCCGCGGGACCTCGCCTTCTGGCGTCACTTCTTCTCCGGAGGACGCGTCTCGTACGGAATCCCGTCGGGAACCCCTGCTCCGGCGTCGTTTTCTCGCCGGAGGAAGCGTTACAGCAGCGTTTACGTACAATGGAAGCCCTCCGGCGTCAGAATCTCGCCGAAGGGCTCGTTACCGCAACCATCACGTACAGAAGTGCGTCTCCGGCGTCAACCGCGCGCCGGTAGGACGCGTTATCGCTCAGCCGCCGTTCCCGCTCCCGCCTTTGGAGCCGTTCCCGCCTTCGGAGCCCTGGCCTCGCTGGGCGCGTGTCCCAGCGCGAAGAGCGCCAGTGCCAGGCAGGCTGCCATGCACACCAGAGACAGCGCGAACATGAGCCCGTACCCGCCAGCAGAGTCGATCACGAGGCTCCAGAACACCGCCGCGACGGCGCTCATGAGCGAGCCCACCATGGAGACGCGCGAGTAGATGTTGGCGTAGTCGGCGGAGCCAAAGACGCTTCTCACCAGCAGCGGCGTCTCGACCGTGGTCATCGCGTATACGACGCCAAAGCAGAACGCGCCCACCAGCAGCAGCGCGAGAACCGAGGGCATGCCCCACATGAGAAGGACGCCCACCGCGCCAACGGCAATTCCGCAGACGGCGCCAAGCCGTACGGAGTGGTCGCTCACGGATCCGAGAAACACCTTGCCGATGGCCTGGCCGCCCATGGCCGCCGAGGCGACGACGCCAGACGCCGCGGCAATCTGCGGCAGAGACTCGGAGAAGGAGAGCGCGTAGCTCGAGAGGAACTGGTAGACGGTCTGGTTGAGCGTGATCAGGCCGCAGAACGCCACGATCGCCCAGAACGCGGGCATGCGCATGGCGTCTGCCGCCGAGATGCCCTCGGCGACGGCCGTCGTTGCTCCCGCGTCGGCGCCGGCGGACTCGCCCTCGTCCGCGCCATAGGGAAGAAGATCCTTGTCAGCGGGCTTGCCGCGCACCACGAAGAGCGTGAACGGCAGGGTGCCCACAAGGATGATGATGCCAAAGGCGAGATAGGCCTGGCGCCATCCCTCGGGGGAGGACTGGATGATCGAGGTGCCAATGGGGTTGAAGATGACGCCGCCGATTCCCGTGAAGGCCATGCAAAGCCCCACGAAGAACCCCACGCGCTTGACGCACCAGGCGTTTATGAGCGTGGGGACCGCCAGGTAGATGAGAGGAGCCACGCCCACGCCGAGAACGACGCCAACGAGGTAGAACTGCCAGACCTCCTGGCAGGCGGCCATGCCAAACATACCCAGCCCGCAGAGCGCGGTCGCCACCGAGAGCACCAGGCGCGCGTCTCTCGCCGCAAGGAGCTTGCCCGCAACGGGAAGCGTCGCCATCATGGCCAGGTTGAGCACCGAGAAGTACAGCGTGAACGACGCCTTGGGCACGCCAAAGAACTCGGAGACCGGCGTGAAGAAGATGCCCGCGCACGAGAGGACGAGCGCACAGGGAAGGCACGTCATCACGATGCACGCGAGGACGATGAGGTAGGCGTAGTGGAATCCGCCGCGCTGAGAGTTGCTTCTCGCCATGCCCTAGGCCTCCACGTCGGCGGGGGCGCCGTCCAGCTTGAAGCCATCCCAGGAGGGCACGCCCGTGTAGGTCATGACCTCCTCGGATCCGTCGAGCGCACGTACCGCGCCAGCGGCCGCGCCCTCCATCTCGAAGTCGCCAGCGTACACGAAGACCGGGGCAATCCAGTCCACGTGCGCCTTGACGTAGTCAACGAAGCGCTGGTCGTGCGACACGCCGCCCGTGAGCACGACGCCGTCGACCTTGCCCTCGAGCGTCGCCGCGAAGGCGCCGATCTGCTTTGCGGTCTGGTACGCCATGGCCTCGAAGACGAGCTTCGCCCACTCGTCGCCGGCGTCGATCCGCGCGTCGATCTCCATTGCGTCGTCGGTGCCGAGAAGGCCCTTGAGCCCGCCGGTCTTGCCGATGACGCCCATGACCTCCTTCTTGTCGTGCTCGCCCGAGAAGGCGAGGGCCGCGAGGGGCTTTGCGGGCACGTCGCCGGAGCGGTTGGGCGCGAAGGGGCCCGACCCCTCGAGGACGTCGTTGGTGTCGACCATGCGGCCGTGCCTGTGCGCCGCCACGGAAAGCCCGCCGCCCACGTGGGCCACGATAACGTTGACCTCGTCGTATGACTTGCCGAGAGACGCCGCGCAGCGGATTGCGCACTCCTTCTGGTTGAGACAGTGGACGTGGCTCTTGCGGTAGACGCCGGGGTATCCGGTGATGCGGGCGACGTCGTCAAGCTCGTCTGTGTCGGGCTGGTTCACGGCGAAGGCGGGCTTGCCGCAGCGGCTGGCAAGGTCGAGGAGGATTGGCGCGCCCAGGATGGCGGGGTGGTTCATCCCGCAGTTGAGCACGTGGTCGCAGACCTTCTCGTCGATGCGGAAGATGCCGCCCCTGGTGGGGCCCATGCCGCCGCAGTAGCCCGAGAAGGCGTCGATGCTCTCGAGTGCGATGCCTGCGGCGTCGAGCGCGTCGAGCACGGTCTTGGTGCGGAACTCCCGCTGGTCGGCGGCCTTGTCGAAGCCCGCGAGCGCTGCGGGGTCGTGGCGTACGTTCTCCCGCATGAGGGCCTTCTCGCCCTCGAAGACGGCCACCTTGGTGGAGGTCGAGCCGGGGGAGAGCGTGAGGATGCGATAGGTCATGTCTTACTCCTTGGTTGTTGTGGCTGCTCCGGCGCGGTTATCGCGCGGAGAGGACGAGCATGGCGATGTCTCCCACCATCTCCTCGACGGAGGAGCCGCGCGAGCTGTCGGCCACAGGGCGCCTGAAACCCGAGAGGTTGTGGCCGTAGCCCTTGCCGTGGGCAAAGATCTGGATGAGCTTCACGGCGCTGTTCGCGCAGTTGAGGTCGGGGAACACGAGCACGTTCGCACGCCCCGCCACGGCGCTCTCGCGCTTGACCTTCTTCGCAGCCACGGCGGGGATGATGGCGGCGTCAAGCTGGAACTCGCCGTCGAGGGCAAGGTCGGGCCTGCGGTCGCGGGCGATCGAGATCGCCTCGCGGATGCGCTCGACGCTGGGGCTCTCGCCGGAGCCGTCGGTCGAGTAGCTGACAAAGGCGCAGCGCGGCTCCCAGTCCATGAGGGCCGAGACGTTGTCGCACGCGGCGATGGCGATGGAGGCCAGCTCCTCGGCGGAGGGCTCGGGGTTGAGGCCGCAGTCGGTGAGGGCGATCACGTCGCCCTCGGGGCCCTCGAAGCCCGGCGTCTGGACGAGTGCGAGGATGGAGGGCACGTCAACGCCCTCGGCGAGCCCGATGATCATCTGGGCTGCCATGAGCACGTCGCCGGTCGTGTTGGTGTGGCCGCAGAACGTGCAGTCCACGTCGCCCAGCTCCTCGAGCATCATGGCGTAGTTCAACGGGTTCTTGAGCTTGCGGCGGGCGGCCTTTGCCGAGAAGAGCCTCTCGCGGCCGGCGTTCATGTAGCGCTCGGCGAGTGCGTCTGCCGCCTCGGCGTCTGCGGTGTCCACGATGCGCATGCCCTCGGTCGAGACGCCCGCGCGCTCCGCCGTCTGGGCGATGACGTCTGCGGGGCTCACGAGGACCGGCGTGCCGATGCCGTCGTCTGCCACGCGCCTTGCCGCGAGCAGCGTGTCCTCGTTGTCGCACTCGGGCAGCGCCACCGCCTTCGGGGTCTTGCGCGCCTTCTCGATGAGCTCGTCAATAAGTGCCATGGTCTTCTCTGCCTTTCCCTTGGCCTTGTACGTGAGTGTGTGGGCTATGCTTCCGGCTTCGCCGGCGTTGCCCCTAGTGCTTGGACGGGATCTTGAAGAGGATGATCGACGTCACGTAGCCGATAAGAACGAGCTGGAAGTAGGTCTGGAGCCACGTGGCGATCATCTGCGCGGGCCCAACCTGCGTTACCGCCTCGGTAAGGGAGATGATGGTGACGAAGATCAGGTTCTCGATGAAGATGGCCAGGTACGGCCTGATCGCCTTGCCCTCAAGCCCCTTCGTGAGCGACTGTGCGATGCTCACGGTGGGTATGAGCAGCTGCGCCACCACGTTGGTGGTGAAGGCCACACAGGTGTAGGGGTACCAGGTGCCCCACTCCATGGGGGCTCCCGCGAGCAGGGTCGCGCTCGTGTTGATGACAAGGGCGAGGACGATGTCGTTGACAAGCACCCTTATGTTCCAATCGCACATGGCAGTCTCCCAGTTCCTCTCCGCAATGGTCCACAAGCTAGGTTACGGCCCCGCCCATCCCGCTCCCATGGAACGCGCACCAAATAAGGCGGGCGGAGACGTTACTATGTTTGTGCACGAGCACAGCATGGCGAGGAGGGGTACATGAGGCTGAGGACCGTCCTGAACGAGCTGCCCATCACGGGCTACTACATCCACGACGAGGACCTTCTCGAGTGGGACCTCATCATCTCCCCGCAGTGGAACGTGGGCTCGAAGGGCGTCGTGTGCCTGGGGTCCATGGCCGACTTCCTTCGCGAGGGCGCGCGTGACGACGGCAACGGCATCATGCTCGTCTACGTCCCCGGCGAGCTGGACGAGAAGTACCGCAGGCCGTCCCGCGACGTGGTGTTCGTGACGGGTGACGTCTCGTCGAGCGACTTCCAGGAGGCGTTTCTCCAGCTTGTGCTCAAAAGCGGCGAGCTTGCCGTGAGGAGAGAGGCCCTCTTCCGCTGTTACCTGGACTCCTATGACATGCGCCAGTTCGCCCGCCGCGCCTCCGAGGTCATCGGCAACCCCGTCGTGATCAGCAACACCGACCACAAGGTGCTCGCCGCAGCAGGCGAGATCCCCAGCGACAAGCCGGACATCGCGGCGACCATCGAGAGCGGCTACATCTCCCAGGAGGTCGAGAACCACCTTGCTGAGGCCGGAATCCTCAGCTCGGTGAGGAGCTCTCGCCATTCCGTCATCACGACCAACGTTGCGGACAACCTGCGCTGCGTGACCTCAATCATCTACCACCACCGCCTTGAGATGGGGCGCTTCGACGCCTTCGAGGTCACGAGCGAGATCACCGGTATCGACCTCGAGCTCATCGACTACGCCACCTCGCTCGCCGGCCTCATGATCGACAGGCTGGGCGTCGCGGGCAAGCGGGTGGGGAAGGGGTCCTCCGTCCTCGCGGACATCCTCTCTGGCAAGTTCGAGGACGAGGACGCCGTCCGGGAGCACCTGAGGATTGCCGACGTCCCGCTCGACTGCACCTACGTGTTGCTGCGCGTGGTGGGCCAGCCTGGGGCCGGCCACGACTACTACGCGAAGGTGGGCCAGCTCGTGGGCGATGCGCTCTCGGGCAGCGTCTGGACCATCTTCGGCTCTGCCGTCGTGGTCCTCGTCTCCCTGGGCGGCGCCTCGGAGACGGGCTTCGACGACTACGAGTCCTGCGAGCGGCGCATCGTGCGGGACAGGAACTTCATGGGGGCGCTCGAGCACAATGACATGCGTGCCTTTGTGAGCGAGCCGTTCTGTGACGTGATGCAGGTCCACGCCCGCCTCAAGCAGTGCATCCTCCTCGACGAGGCCGACGAGCTGGACGGAGGGCCGCGCCAGCGCGTCGTCTTCTTCTGGGAGCGCCGCTTCCAGGTCGTCGCCTCGGTGTTCAAGGGGCTCGGGTACTCCGACATGCTCCTCGACAAGCGCGTGGTCGCCATGGCGCGCTACGACCGCGAGCACGGGAGCTCCTACCTCGAGACGGCCGTGATGTCGGTCCGGTTCCCCGGCAGCCCCGCCGAGGCAGCGGAGGCGCTGAGCGTTCACAGGAACACCTACTTCTACCGCGTGAACAAGATCGGAGAGCTCTTCGAGCTGGACCTCAAGGACGGCGACGACCGCCTTGCCCTCGCGTTCACGGCCCGCATCCTCGAGGCGCTCGACGACGGCCTGCCGGGGCAAAGCGGCCTTCCCAAGACAAACTGAGAGCCTTTCTCGGCCAATCTTCTATGCAATTGCACAGCATCTCGGGCGATAGGCTTTTGCCATCAGAGAAGGCCGTCGCACGGGGATGCGACGGCAAGGCTGCGAGAGGGAAGGTTGGTCTCCCATGGCGAAGATCTTGGGCGTCTCGTTTGGAACCAGGAACGGCAACAACGACAGCATCTGCAAGGAAGCCCTCATGGGTGCCGCCGAGGAGGGCTGCGAGGTCGAGTTCATCCGCGCGATGGACCTCAACATCAAGCACTGCACCGGCTGCATCACCTGCGTGAAGATGCTCATGAGCGGCCAGGGCAACATGTGCATCCACAAGGACGACTTCGACTGGCTGTTCTTCAAGATGGCCGAGGCAGACGGCATCATCATGTGCGACCCCATCTTCGAGACGGGTGCCTCGGGCCTCTTCCACACCATCATGGACCGCTTCGGGCCCCGCATGGACACCGGCAACAACGTGATCGGCACGCAGATCGCCCAGAAGATCGCCGCCGAGGGCGGCAAGTCCAAGGTGCCCGACCCCCGCGTCATCTGCCCGGGCAAGCCCGTCTCCTACATCGGCATCGGCGGCTCCGACTGGGGCACGCACGTCCAGTCCGACCACGCCATCCAGTCGATGACCCCCACCTGGAAGGTCATCGACAACGAGTGGGTGCCCTGGTCCAAGCGCGCCCTTCTCGACGACAAGGTCGTCGCCCGCGCTCACCAGATCGGCGTGAACCTGGCCCGTGCCGCCAAGGACCCCGAGCACGCTACCTACCAGGGTGCCGAGGGCGTCTGCCCGCACTGCCACGCCAACGACTTCTACCTGGTCCCCGGCACCGACAAGGCGATCTGCTCGGTCTGTGGCCTCGAGGGCCACGTGAGCGTTGTCGACGGCAAGATCCAGGTCGAGTACCGTCACGACGAGTGCTATGACGAGCGTGGCCTCTTCCGCGCCCACGATACCGCCGAGGGCAAGCAGATCCACGGCGAGGACATCGGCCGCATGGAGGGCGAGCTCGCCCAGCTCCAGAAGGGCGACGAGTACAAGAATCGCGTCGCCAAGTACAAGGCCTTCATCCAGCCGACCATGCCCCCGAGGGACTAGTCTCCGCCTGCAGGCTTCTCTCCTAGCGGCACCGCGCACCGCGCACAGTTTTGCGCCGTGTACGGTGCCGTTCTTTTGTACGGCCGCACATAGCCCGGATGGGCTGGTGCTGCGAAATTACTAACTGTATGGGTTACACAAAGCGTCTTGTTGTCCCAACTTTGGAGGTATGACATGGCCAAGCAGCTTGAAGCCGACGTTGTCGTGGTTGCGGCGGGTCTCTCCGGACTCGCTGCGGCTATCTCTGCGGCGGAGAATGGCGCGAGCGTCATCGCGCTCGAGAAGGCGTCCAACACCGGTGGCGCCGCAAACATGGGCATGGGGCCCTGCGCCGCGGGCTCCCCCGTGCAGAAGGCCTCGATGATCGAGGTAACGCCCGGCGAGCTCTTCCGCCGCCACATGTTCTACACCCACTACCAGGTCGACCCCCGTCTCGTCCGTGCGTACTACTTCAAGAGCGGCGACACCATCCAGTGGCTCATGGACATGGGCGTCAAGTTCAACTCCGTGCGCCCGGCGTTCCGCGCCCGCGAGCGTACCCGTGCCTATGCCGACGGCGAGTACACCTGGCACGTCGTCCAGCCCGAGGACGGCTCCGAGCCCGGTCCCCGCGCTGCGACCACGATGACCAAGCGCATGACCGAGCGCGCCCAGGCCCTTGGCGTCGAGTTCATGTTCGAGACCCCCGGCAAGGAGCTCATCACCAACGACGAGGGCGCCGTGGTGGGCGTGAAGGCAGTGGACAAGGACGGCGAGGAGGTCGAGATCTCCTCCAAGGCGGTCATCGTCGCCACTGGCGGCTTTGGTGCCAACGCCAAGATGATCAAGGACCTCATCGGCTTTGACTGGGGCAAGAACCTCTACTCCTTCGCCGTGCCCGGCATGGACGGCGACGGCTTCAACATGTGCCACAAGGTGGGTGCCGGCCACACGCCCGTGACCATGGAGATGATGTACCAGCTCCCCGACAACATGAACCACTTCTACGTCGAGGGCGGCTTCCGCCAGCCCTGCTACTGGTGCGACCGCAACGGCGAGCGCTTCATGCCCGAGGACGACATCTTCAACACCACCTTCGTGGGCAACGCGATCAACCACCTGCCCGGCAAGGTCGCGTTCTCGATCTTCGACTCCAAGATGCTCAAGCACTGGAAGAAGGACGGCCCGGACATCGTGAGCCACGTCCACCCCAAGGACCTCTACCAGGGCTTCGAGGAGCAGTTCGACCGTGACGAGGACACCTACCTCGACGGCGACGGCAACCACGTGATCGCCAAGGCCGACACGCTCGAGGAGCTTGCCGAGAAGATCGGCATCGACCCCGAGGGCCTCGTCAAGAACGTCGAGGAGTACAACGCCATGTGCGCCGAGGGCTGGGACACGCTCTTCGAGAAGGAGCGCGAGTTCATGATGCCGCTCGAGAACGGCCCCTTCTACGCCTGCCGCCAGTACGTTGGCGCCTACGGCACGCTGGGCGGCGTCCTCATCAACCAGCGCATGGAGGTCATGACCGACGAGTACAAGACCATCCCCGGCCTGTACTGCGTGGGCACTGACGCCTGCACCATCTACGGCGACTCCTACAACTACTCGATCCCCGGCAACACCATGGGCTTCTGTCTCAACTCCGGCCGCATCGCCGGCGAGAACGCAGCAGCCCTCTCGATGGAGTCTGCCTCGGACGACGAGTGGGACTAGCCCCTATTAGCTCGTGACCGGTCGCGCCCCGCTGCGTCTGCGGCGGGGCGCGCCGTCTTGAGAGACCATCATTGTCATTGGAGAGGGACATGATGAAGCTGACCATTGACGGAAGCGAGGTCGAGGCCGCGGAGGGCACGTCTGTGCTCGACGCCGCGCTCGATGCGGGGATTTTCATCCCGCACCTCTGCAAGCACCCCGACCTTGAGGCCGTGGGCGGCTGCAGGCTCTGCGCCGTGGAGGTGGACGGGTCCGGCCACGCCGTCCCGGCCTGCAAGACCCAGGTGAGGGAGGGCATGGTCGTTGACTCCCACGCCGCCTGCGCAGACCACGTGCGCAGGATGGCCATGGAGCTCATCCTGGCCACCCACCCCTCGGACTGCACCGGCTGCCCCAAGTACGGCGTCTGCGAGCTGCAGTCCATGTACCAGTACCTTGGCGTCTCGCCGTCGCGCTGGCGCTGCCGCGCCCGCACCGTTCCCACGGATGCCACGAACCCGCTCATCACCCACATGTTCACGCGCTGCGTGCGCTGCGGCCGCTGCGTGCGCGCCTGCCGCGAGCTGCGCGGCGTTGGGGTTCTCGACTACCAGCGCACCGAGGACGGCGTGCGCATCGGCATCGACGGGGGCGTCTCGCTCGAGGAGGCGGGCTGCCGGTTCTGCGGCGCCTGCGTCGAGGTGTGCCCCACCGGCTCGATCGTGGACGTTCTCGGCCTCAACAAGCCCGAGCGCAGCCGCGAGGACAACGTGGTGCCCTGCCGCTCCGGCTGCCCCGCGCACATCGACATCCCACGCTACCTGCGCCACGTGAAGTCGGGGGAGTGGGAGGAGGCCACGGCCGTCGTGCGCGAGAAGGTCCCGTTCCCCGAGACCCTCGGCTCGATCTGCACCCACAACTGCCAGGGCGAGTGCAAACGCAACCACCTGGAGGGGCCGCTTTCCATCTGCAGGCTCAAGCGCGCAGCCGCCGCGCGCGACACGGGCGAGTGGAAGTCCCGCGTGCGCCACGAGCCGCTCTCGGGCAAGCGCGTGGCCATCGTGGGCGCCGGTCCCGCCGGCCTCACCGCGACCTACTACCTGGCCGAGAAGGGTCATGTTGTCACGGTCTTCGAGGCAGAGGAGCGCCCCGGCGGCCAGCTCCGCTACGGCATCCCCGCCTACCGCCTGCCCGACGAGGTTCTCGACCGCGAGGTCTCGACCATCCTCGAGGTGGCACAGGGCACGGACGAGAAGCCCCGCATCGAGCTGCGCTGCGGCGAGCGCCTGCATGACGTGAAGTCGCTTCTCGACAGCTATGACGCGGTGCTGGTGACCGTTGGCACCTTCGACGGCACGGTGCTCCCCATGAAGGGGCACGACCTCGCCGGCGTCATCCGCAACACCGACTTCCTCAAGGCCGCCTGCAAGGGCAACCCCATCGAGGTGAAGGGCCATGTGGTGGTTCTCGGCGGCGGAAACGTCGCCTACGACTGCGCCCGTACCGCCGTGCGCCTTGGTGCCACGAGCGTGGACGTCGCCTGTCTCGAGGCCGAGGCCGTCATGACCTCCACCCCCGAGGAGCGCGAGGAGGCCGCGGAGGAGGGCGTGGTCCTGCACGACGCCTACGCGTTCACCTCAATCAACGAGTCCGAGGAGGGCTCGGGCAAGGTCGGCTCCATCACGATCAACAAGATCGCGAAGTTCTACTTTGACGAGAACCACCGCGCCGTGACCGAGCTCGTCGAGGGCGGCGAGCTCACGCTTCCCGCCGACTACGTGATCTTTGCCGTTGGCCAGAAGCCCGAGGACACGTGCGACATGGGGCTCGAGCTCACGCACGGCCCGTACGTGGTTGCGGACGGCGAGCACCGCACGAGCGAGGAGGGCATCTTCGCCGCCGGCGACGCCGTGACGGGCACCAAGTCCGTGATCGGCGCCATCGAGGGCGGCCGCGAGGCGGCCCAGGCGATTGACCGCTACCTGGGCGGCGACGGCGACATCTCCGAGGTCCTTCTCGACCCCGAGACTCCCGAGCAGCGCATTGGCCACGCGGGCGAGCACTTCTACGACGCCCCGCTCGAGCCCAAGATTGCGCCCGCCGCAGAGCGCCGCGACAACTTCAAGCAGTACGAGTGCCCGTTCGCGGAGTCCGAGGCGGAGCGCGAGGCAAGCCGTTGCCTCCAGTGCGACCTTCGCCTAACCCTCGAGCGCCCGAAGCTGTGGAACGAGTACACGCAAAGGAGCGCAACACGATGACTCTCGTCAACTTCATGCCGCTCGACCGCTCGCACCTCGTTGCGCTCGAGCTGCTCCGTTCTAACCTCGAGGAGGCTGCGCGGCGCGTGGCGGCGGAGGACGTCCGCCTGCTCGTGCCCGCCTCCGCCACCGACGTTGCCGCAGCGCTTCCCGAGGGGAGCTTCGTCACGGCCGACGACTCCTTCGGCTTTGTCTATGCCAACGACACGGCTGCCGCGCGCGTCCTTGTCGGCGAGAAGCCCCTGTCCTCTGCCGTGAGCGGGACCACCGAGGGCGCGGAGCCGCTCGTGTCCGGCGAGAGCTGGCTTTGCGGAGACGAGCGCAAGGTGGTCTACGTGGGCGATGCCCGCGTGGAGGGCGCCGCGCAGACCACGGTGGGGGAGCTTCTCGGCGCCGCTGGCGTCTCCGCCGACGACGTCAAGGCTGTCTACCTGGGCTATCCCATGAGCACCTTTGTGGTGCCCGCGCACTTTGGGGATGCCGTCACCCTCTCCTGCGACGACGTGCGCGTCATTGGCTCGGGCGACTGCGCCGTTGACGCCGTGCGCGATATCCTCGACGGATTCCACCGCGAGTGCTGCGGTCGGTGCGTCTTCGGCAACGAGGGCGGCCACCAGCTCTGCGCGATTCTCGCCGACGCGTGCGCCGGCAAGGGTCAGAGCGCGGACCTCGACCTCATTCGCGACCTTACGCCCACGATGGCCGAGCAGGCGCTCTGCGAGGTCGGCCAGCGTATGGCCAGCGTTGCTGCCCAGGCACTCGACCTCTTTGGCGACGAGTTCGAGGCGCACGTATCGCGTCACCAGTGCCCGGCGGGGACCTGCCGAGCGCTGGTCACCTACCACATCCTGGTCTCTCGCTGCACCGGCTGCGGCGAGTGCCTTGATGCCTGCGAGGAGGACGCCATCGAGGGCAAGGCGGGGTTTGTCCACGTGATCGATCAGCGTGCCTGCGTGCACTGCGGCAAGTGCCTGGACGCGTGCCCCAAGGGCGCCGTGGTGACGGCCGGGCTCAAGAAGCCGAAGACGCCGCCGCACCCCATCCCCTGTCGCGTGCACTAGTACTTGCCGGTTTGAGCTTGCGTTTGACCTTCGGGGCCCGCCGCCGCGTGCGACGGGCTCTTCTTGCGCCTGGGCGTCGCGGTGCTTTGCGGCTCCGAGGTGTTCCCTGCGTTGCGACAGCCCCAGCCCCTCTCTCGAAGAACATCGCTTATCCTCCAAACTGAGTCTACGCAACTGGGCAAACGCGACTAGCAAACTGGCCCCCGATACACATTCGGCGTTCGATTGTGTATCGACCTGCGCGGGTCACACATTCGGGTGCGAATGTGTATCGGAAGGGACCTCACGCGGGGGAGAGATCCCAGATTCCGGGAGCGCTTGCGGCATCCCGTGCACAAAAATCGCGGTTGCCGGTCGTTTTTCAGGGTTCCGCTTAGTATCACCCCGCTGGTGCCATTTCTCTACCTGCGACTCCGCAAAAAGTTAGTGTCTTCGTACTCGTCATTTCGCCCAAAATGGACCGGCAACCGCAATTTTTGGGCAGAGCATGCCCCCCAAGAGGGGCCTCGCACGCCCAGACAGGCGCCAGAGCACGTCCCTCATGGCGACTCCTGCCAAGCCACGGCAACTCCGACAGCCAGCCACACCCGCTCCGGTCTAGCCACGGTAACTCCGACAGCCAGTCCGACCACTTCGACCCAACTCCGGCCGCCCCTTCCCCCAAATGCTAACGGCCGCGAGCCACCATGTTTCAAGAGTGCGAAACCCCCGTTACCATGCTCGTTTGGTTCCGATTCTTACAAGACCCAGCGAATCTCCCCACGTAAAACGGTATGCGTGGGGCAGAGAAGGCCCCGGAATGTGGGGCAGGGGAGCCCCGGAGAGCGCGGGCGAGACCCGCAGAGAGTTTGGGGAAGTGATCGCATGGGAACGCGCTTCGACGAGCATCCGATCCTCGGGACAACCGAGAGGGGGCGCCTGGTCAGCTTCACCTACGACGGAAAGACGCTCCAGGGTTACGAGGGCGAGCCAGTCGCCGTTGCCCTGAGCGCTGCCGGCGTCAAGGTGCACCGCTACACCGCCAAGCGCCATGAGCCGCGCGGCATCTTCTGCGCCATCGGCCGCTGCACCGACTGCGTGATGGTGGTCGACGGCGTGCCCAACGTGCGCACCTGCATGACGCCCCTCGCCGAGGGCATGTGCGTCCAGACCCAGTATGGTGCCACCGCAACGCCCTTCGACGACGTCGCGACCGCCGCAGACGAGAAGGGAGGCGCGCGATGAACCGCACCGACCTCATCGTCGTTGGCGCAGGCCCGGCCGGCATGTCCGCCGCCATCGAGGCCGCCAAGCACGGCGCGCGCGTGACGGTCTTCGACGAGAACTCCCGCCCCGGCGGCCAGCTCTTCAAGCAGATCCACAAGTTCTTTGGCTCCAAGGAGCACCACGCCAAGGTCCGTGGCTTCGTGATCGGCGAGGAGCTCATGGAGGAGGCCGCACGCCTGGGCGTCGACGTCCGCCTGGACTCCACGGTCATCGGCCTCTACCAGGACAAGGAGGTCGTCGTCCGCAAGGGCGACGAGGTCTCCCACCACAAGGCCGACGCCATCGTGATCGCAACCGGCGCCGCCGAGAACATGGTGACCTTCGAGGGCTGGACGCTCCCAGGGGTCATCGGTGCCGGCGCCGCCCAGACCATGATGAACCTCCACGGCGTTCGCCCCGGCGACCGGGTGCTCATGCTCGGCACCGGAAACGTTGGCCTGGTCGTGAGCTACCAGCTCGAGCAGGCCGGCTGCAAGGTCGTCGCCCTCGTGGACGCGGCCCCGCGCGTGGGCGGCTACGGTGTGCACGCGGCGAAGGTCGCCCGCACCGGCGTGCCCTTCTACCTCTTCCACACCATCAAGCGCGCCGAGGGCACAGACCACGTGACCGGCGTCACCATCGCCCAGGTGGACAGCCGCTTCCAGTTTGTACCCGGCACCGAGAAGCACTTCGACGTCGACACCATCTGCGTTGCCGTTGGCCTGTCGCCCATGTCGCAGCTCTTCAAGATGGACGGCTGCAGGGTCGTGGACGACCGCAAGAGGGGCGGCCAGGTCCCCGTGGTGGACGACCTCGGCGAGACGAGCATCCCGGGCATCTTCGCCGCAGGCGACGTCTCGGGCATCGAGGAGGCGTCCTCGGCCATGATCGAGGGCCGCATCGCCGGACTTGCCGCCGCCGAGTACCTGGGCTTCATTGACAAGGACGAGATGGACGAGGCTGTGGCGGCCAACGACGCCGCCCTCGACGGCCTGCGCCAGGGCATGTTCGCCCCCAAGAACCGCAGAAAGGTCGTGACCACCACCGAGGAGGGCATCCCCGTCTCCCAGAGCCTGCTCGAGCGCGGCTTTGTGGCAGACGACGAGATTTCCCGCTTCCCCGGCGTCACCCGCCGCGTGGGAATCCACCCCGTTATCGAGTGCACGCAGAACATCCCCTGCAACCCCTGCCAGGACGCCTGCCCCAAGCACTGCATCAAGGTTGGCGACCACATCACGCAGCTCCCCGCCGTCGAGCCAGACTCCACCTGCATCGGCTGCGGCATGTGCGTGGCGTCCTGCCCCGGCCAGGCCATCTTCCTGGTGGACGAGAAGCCCGAGGAGGGCTTTGCCGACGTCACCCTCCCGTACGAGTTCCTGCCCGTGCCCGCCAAGGGAGAGCACGGCGTGGCGCTCGGTCGCGACGGCTCGCCCGTCTGCGAGGCCGAGGTCGTCTCCGTGCGCCAGACGCGCGCGTTCGACCACACCACGCTGCTCACCATGCGCGTCCCCGCCGAGATGGCCATGCGTGCGAGGTTCTTCTGCGCCGGTTCCGCAGGCGCCACGAATGAGACAAGCGCTGCCGCAGCCACCGCGGCGGCAGAGTAGGGGGTGCCACGATGAAGGAGATCTGCGACCGCACGCGCGACCTTGGGCCCTTCGAGCCCAAGCCGGGCGATGATCAGATTGTGTGCCGCTGCGAGGAGGTCACGCAGGGCGAGATTCGCCGTGCGGTGCACGACGGCCTCTTCACCATCGCCGAGATTCGCCGCTACCTGCGCTGCGGCATGGGCCTCTGCCAGGGGCAGACCTGCGCGCGCCTGGTCAAGGGCATCGTCGCCCGCGAGCTGGGCGTCTCGCCCGACGAGCTGGAGCCCGCAAGCTCCCGCGCACCCATGCGTCCCATCGAGATGAGCGTGTTCGCGAAGGAGGCTGAGCGAGATGAGCGATAAGACCTCTGACGTCATCGTCGTGGGCGCCGGCATCATTGGGTGTGCCACGGCATACTACCTTGCCAAGAAGGGCGTCTCGGTCACCGTCCTCGAGGCGGACGAGGTCATCGGCAACGGCGGCTCCACCAGGAACGGCGGCGGCGTCCGCCAGTCCGGCCGAGACCCGCGCGAGCTCCCGCTCGCGATGTACGCCGTCAAGAACCTCTGGCCCACGCTCTCCGAGGAGCTGGACGCCGACGTCGAGTACTGCCAGGGCGGCAACCTCCGCCTTGGCAAGACCGAGCGCCACCTCGAGATCCTGCGTGGCCTGCGCGACAAGGCCGTGGCCCTTGGCCTCGACATGCGCATGATCGACGGCGACGAGGTCCGCGCCATCAACCCGTACCTCTCCGAGGAGGTCATTGGCGCGTCCTGGTGCCCCACGGACGGCCACGCCAACCCGCTCAAGGCGACCTACGCCTACTACACTGCGGCACGCCGCCTGGGCGCATGCTTCTACTCCGGATGCCCCGTGCTCGAGCTCCGCAAGGTCAAGGGCGAGCTTCGCCAGGTCGTGACGCCCGAGGGGACCTTCGAGGCGGGTGCCGTGGTGGTTGCTGCGGGCTACGCCTCCCGCAAGATCCTGAATACCGTGGGCATCGACGTCCCCATGTCCGACGTGCTCATCGAGGCGCTGGTCACCGAGATGGAGCCGCCCATGTTCAAGCAGATGCTCGGCACCGCCGACGCCGACTTCTACGGCCACCAGACGAGTCACGGCTCCTTCGTCTTTGGCGGCGACTCGGGCTTCGAGACGGTGAACGAGGACAACGGCCACGACCGCACCACCTCCGTCACAGCGCCCGCCATCTGCCGTGGCATCCTGCGCTACATCCCCAAGCTCGCCAACGCTAAGATCGTGCGCACCTGGGCCGGCTTCGAGGACGTCTGCATCGACGCCGTGCCCGTGCTCGGCCCCGTGGACGAGGTCCCCGGCCTCGTGGTCGCCTGCGCCTTCACCGGCCACGGCTTTGGCATCTCGCCCATCGTGGGCACGCTCCTCGCCGAGTCCGCCCTCGGCGAGCCCACGACGCTCGACATCTCCGCATTCCGCTACGACCGCTTCGCCGCCCGCGCCTAGGCGCGCCCACGCGCACCCTTCGAGAAAGGAACCGCAATGGACACCAAGATCGACTTCCTCTACCTGAGCGAGCCCGACATGATCGCCGCCGGCGTGAAGGACATGCCCGCCTGTGTGGACTGCATGGAGGACCTTCTCGTCACGCTGGAGAAGGGCGACTACGTTATGGGCGGCGAGAACCACAACTCCCATGGCTGCATGATCATGTTCCCCGACGACCCCAAGTTTCCCGGCATGCCCAAGAACGGCGAGGACCGGCGCTTCATGGCCATGCCCGCCTACCTCGGCGGACGCTACCAGATGGCCGGCATGAAGTGGTACGGCTCCAACATGGACAACAAGGCAAAGGGGCTGCCTCGCTCCATCCTCATGATGATGCTCAACGACAAGGACACGGGCGCCCCTCTCGCTCTCATGTCCGCGAACCTCGTCTCGGCCTATCGCACGGGCGGCATCCCCGGCGTTGGCGCGCGCCACCTCGCTCGAAAGGACGCCAAGGTCGCGGCCATCGTGGGGCCTGGCGTCATGGGCAAGACCTCGGCGGCGGCCTTCGTGGCGGCCTGCCCCACGCTCGACACCATCAAGATCAAGGGCCGCGGCAAGCGCTCGCTCGACTCCTTCGTGGCCTTCGTGAAAGAAGAGCTCCCGCAGATCAAGACCGTCGAGGTGTGCGACACGATTGAGGAGGTCTGCCGCGACGCCGACATCGTCTCGTTCACCACCACCGTTGCAGACAACATCTCGACCTTCCCCAAGGTCGAGGGCTCCTGGATCAAGAAGGGCGCGCTCGTCTCCATGCCCTCCGCCGCCCTGTTCGACGAGGAGTTCATGTTGTCGAGCAAGCTCGTGGTGGACAACATGGGTCTCTACGATGCCTGGGAGGAGGAGTACCCGTACCCCACCTACCCCAAGATGGGCATCATCGGCTGCGCCTTCACCGACCTCGTGCACGAGGGCAAGATCGAGCGCACGAACATCGTGAACATCGCCGAGATCATCACCGGCAAGGTGCCCGGGCGCACCTCAGACGACCAGACCATCATCTACTCCGTGGGCGGCATGCCGGTCGAGGACATCGCCTGGGGCGGAACGGTCTACAGGAACGCCGTCGAGAAGGGCATCGGCGTGAAGCTCAACCTCTGGGACACCCCGGAGATGGCGTAGGGCGCGTGGCAGGTTACGGGGCGCCTTGCGGGCACGTGCTTGCAACAGCCTTGTAACCGGCATTGCAATATCCCGCAAAGCTTGGCTGGTACCGTTGCATCAACAAGAAGCCAAGCAACCGGGAAGGCACGGCCACTTGCGATTTTGTCGCTCGTTCGTGATTCGGGGGTTGCCATGGGCACGTGCATGACGAGAGACTCGGGGGCGGGGGAGTTTGCCGGCTCCCTGCAGCCGTACCTTCCGCTCACGGTCGAGAACTACGTGGAGCGTCGGATCTTGTCACCCGTGGTCGAGCTCGTGTACTCGTTTCGCTCCTCTGGGGCCGGAGCCTGCCCCTTCGCCGTGCCCGACGGCTGCGTTGACCTGGCATTTGGCATTGGGCCCAAGGACGTGCTCGTGACCATGGGCGGCACGGTTCTCTCGCCCAAGGGCTGGGGCTTCTCGGGCGCGCGCGAGTGGGTGGGTTGCCGCTTTCGACCTGGGGAGGCGGTGCTTCCCGAGGGCGTCGTTCCTGCAGACCTCGTGGACGCCGACATCGTGCTCGATTCTGCCGACTGCGACGGGCGCCTGGTGGATGCGCTTGCCGAGGCCCCGGATGCCTCCACGCGAATGGATCTGCTGACAAGGACGCTGGTAACCCACGGTGCGGGGCCCTCCACCGCCCGTCGCGGCTCTCGTTCGGTGCGTTCCCTCGAGCGCCACGCGCGGGGACGCATCCTCGCCACCGGCGGTACCGCCTCCGTGGCCTCGCTCGCCGAGGAGGCGGGCGTCTCCACCCGCTACCTGCGCCGCGTGTTCATGGAAGTCCACGGCATCTCCCCCAAGCAGCTCTCGCGCTTCGTGCGCTTCCAGCGGGCCATGGGGCTCATCTCGCGCGGCGAGGACTCCGCGCAGGCACAGGCGCTGGCGCTTTCCTGCGGCTACAGCGACCAGTCGCACCTCGTGCACGAGTTCGACGAGCTGGCGGGCATGGCACCGGGGAAGCTTCGCCGGTTGCTCAGGGATTCTCGTCAGGCAATCTGCATCTCTTAGCCAACGGGGCTGCCCGACAGCCCTGCGCATACCACTATCAGCGTATTTAGCGTATGGGGCCCAAGGTCCCGGATGAGGCGGGCAAGCGCCCGCCGCAAGGAGGCAGCTATGTCCGAGATTTCAAGGATCGACATCGTGATGGGCATGGAGAAGTTCGATGGGCTCCGCCGCGCGCTGAGCAAGGCGCACGTTCGCGGCATGACCGTCTCGCAGGTGCTTGGCTGTGGCGTCGAGAAGGGCACCAAGGAGTACGAGGTCGACGAGAATTACGACATGGAGCTGCTCCCCAAGACCATGGTGTCCATCGCGGTCGAGACAAAGCGTGTGCCCGAGCTGGTCGAGATCATCAAGAACGAGCTCTACACCGGTCACATCGGCGACGGCAAGATCTTCGTGAGCGACCTCTCGCAGGTAGTGCGCGTGCGCACGGGCGACGAGGGCATCGAGGCGCTCTAGGGGGGTTGGCATGGCTAGCCGTACCGAGAAGCCCTTGGGGCTCCACAACGTTGTCTCGGTCTCGATGGGGCTCATCGTCTCGATGAGCTGCCTCGTCTCCCTGGGGCAGGGTGCCGGCGAGGCCGGCCTCATGTTCATCCCCGCCATGGCGATCGCGCTTCTCCTCAACATGTGCAGCGCGGCCTGCATGGCGGAGCTGAACGCCCTCATGCCCAACGCCACCGGCGGCCTCGTGCAGTACACGCTGGCCGGCCTGGGGCCCCTGCCCACGCTCGTCACCATGGTTGGCGGCTACCTCATCTGCAACATCCTCTGCGGAGGGGTCGAGGCGGCGATCTTTGGCTCGGTGATGGTCGAGACAATCCCCCTGGCGATTCCCGCGGCCATCTACCCCACGATCGTCTCGATAATCGTGGCGGTGGCGGCGCTCAAGGGCGTGGACATCTTCGCCAAGCTCCAGGACTTCGTGTCCTACCTGCTGCTTGTTTCGATGATCGTCCTGGGCCTCATCGGCGCCTTTGGGCTTGGAACCGGGGCTGTGGTGGCGCAGCCGGCCGCGGTGACCACCGATCCGGCGGCTGTCGTGAGCGCGGTTGGCGTGGCGTCGTGGCTCTTCGTGGGGGCCGAGTACGCGATTCCCATCTCCAAGGGCGTGCGCAACGCAAGTCGCAACATCCCGCTTGGCATGATGATCAGCCTTGCCCTCATCTGCCTCATGGACACCCTCGTGGTTCTCGGCTTCTGGCACTACGTGCCCTGGGGAGAGCTTGCCGAGTCCGCTTCGCCGCACCTGCTCTACGGCGAGAGTCTCCTTGGCGACTTTGGCAAGGTGTGGATGAGCGTGGTCTCGGCGCTGGCCTTCATCGGCGCGCAGAACTCAACGGTGAACGGGCTTTCCCAGATCTGCGACGGCATGACCAAGGTGAACATGATGCCGAGGTTCTTCTCGCGAAAGAACCGCTTTGGCGCACCGGCGGTGGCCATCCTCTTTGTCACCATCTCGATCTGCCTCATTGTGTACTTTAGCGGTGGGTCATCGGACTCGATCTCGTTTCTGATCCTTGTGGTGACGGTGCTGTGGCTTGTCTCGTACATCTTTGCCGACATCGACGTGCTGGTGCTTCGCCGCCGCTTCCCCAAGGCTCCCCGCGCGTTCAAGGTTCCCGGCGGGCCCGTGATCCCCGTCATTGGCATTGCCGGCACGGTGTTCATGATTGCGAACATCTCGAGCGACCCGGCGGAGGCAGTGGCGATCTGGGTTCTCGCTGCCGTGACTTTTCTCGTCCTGGGCGTCTACTCGTACTTCTGGATCAAGTACAAGATGCGGATGCCGGTCTTCAAGCTGGTGCCCATCCCCGAGGTCCTTGCGATGGAGAACGACCTCTATTACGAGATTCGCCACCGCCGCGGGATCTGGCGCTAGGGGAGGAGGACGCACCTCCGGCGGCCGGATGACGCCGGAAGGAAGATCCCGTGCGCCGCAGCTGCGGAAACGCGCCCTCCGGCGAGAAAACGGCGCCGGAAGGAGGGCTCCGTGCGCCGCGGCTGCGGGAACGCGCCCTCCGGCGAGAAAACGGCGCCGGAGCTGCGGTAATAGCGAGATTCTCGCTGAAGAGTGGCTTCCGGCGTCGAAATCTCGCCGGAAGGAGGGACCCCGACGGGATCACGAACGAAGTGAGCCCTCCGGCGAGAAAACGGCGCCGGAAGGAGGGTCCCGTGCGCCGCGGCTGCGGAAACGTGCCCTCCGGCGCTCCCGTCGCCGACGTCGCCGCTGCGGCCCACGCGTGGCGTCCTTGTGGTGCCG
>Ga0256406_1001430_pt1 | contig 38627 bp, 35 predicted proteins | sample RumenRJG_03DNA_FD_185986 | JGI IMG/M metagenome (GOLD analysis project Ga0256406, IMG submission 185986) | Bovine rumen microbial communities from Lethbridge, Alberta, Canada - RJG_03 | ecosystem: Host-associated > Mammals > Digestive system > Stomach > Rumen | place: Canada: Alberta | collected... | reverse complement strand
GGATTCATAACCAATCCCCTATAAAAAGAGGCCGGGAAAAACCATGCCTCAAATTGAAAAACCGGATGACTTGCATTCAATTGCAAATCTGATCCGGTTTTTTTGCGTATGCACGACAATCGCCTCCATGATGGAAATATCCCAAAAGAGGCTGGCGGTAAATTTGACCGAGAGCTTGTGCGCGCTGATTTGGCAGACTCTGCATTTGGCGAAAACACTTTCGTTTACGGACACATCGATGAAAATGGGAAATTTGTCCGTAAACGGCCTGCCCGAAAAATAGCGATTACGGACAAAATGGTCAAAAATGGCCGTTTATCCGTAAAATGCGTTTTGCTTACGGACAAATGCTCCGAAAAGCAGCTTTTGTCCGTAAAATTTGCATGAGATTTTGCCTAGATCAGTTGTGCAGCACTGTATTTAAAAAATGCCGGACAAATTCAATCGAAAATCGACCTCCTTCGTTCGGTATTTCAAGTAAGAAACGGGACTTTTTTCCATCCTCTTTATTCTTCTTTTCCCAAAAGATACCCATTGATGAATTCCAGCTTATCGGAAATTTCATAAAGAACGTTGACGCATTCACGATACTCGCTTTCAGTCATCTCAATCGGAAGAACGCAATCCTGAATGTGGTGCTTGACGTCATGTTCAAGACTTAGCGCTTTTGGCGTCAGTTCGACCATCACGCACCGTCCGTCTTCAAGATTTCTGTTTCGAACGACCCAGCCTTGCTTTTCCAGACGATTAAGCAGCGGCGTCAAGGTCCCGGAATCAAGCTTCAGCCTTTCACCAAGCTCCTTGACCATCATCAGACGCCGCTCTTCCCACAAAACAAGCATTGTCGCATATTGTACATATGTAAGTCCGTATCTTTTCAATACGATTGAATAAAAACGATTATACAGCTTCTGCGTCGAATAAACTGCAAAACACAACTCATCTTCCAAGTGTGACGGCTTATGCTTTAGCATCTTCCCCTCTTTTCCCCAAATCAACCTTATTTTGATTATCTTCTTGATCTTGCCGGCTCGATGACCACGTATCGTCTCGGTTCAGCACCCCTTGAATAGGTTTTGACCTTTGAATTGTCGGCAAGCGCCGAATGAATGACCTTTCTTTCGTATGCCGGCATCGGATCAAGCTGCATGCGTCGTCGCTGCGAAATGGCATCATAAGCGACCTTTTTGGCCAGATATTTCAACGTTTCAGTCCGACGTTCACGATAATCTGCCACGTCAAGAATAATGTTCAAACGCTTGAAACTCAGCTTGTCAAAATAGTTTTGCGCCAATAATTGCAATGAATTCAGCGTTTTGCCGTGCTTGCCAATCAAAAGTCCTTCCTGATTGGCGCTGAAATTATAAAAAACGTCGCGGCGCTCGACCGTAACTTCGATTTTAGTTTCAACGCCCATTTCTTTCGTAACTTCAGCCAGATATGAGCCCACCTCGCGCAATGCCTGTTCGACTTCTTGTTCCGATTCTGCCTCTTTTTTTTCATCGGACGGCTCTGGTTCAGCTACGGTCTCAGCTTTTTCTTCAACACGTTCCGTTTCCTTAGGCGTAATTTCGACCTCAGCCGGCTTTCCTCCAAAAATACCTAAAAATCCTTTTTTGCCTTCGCTGACAATGACGATTTCGACTTCTTCACGAGTCTTTCCAAGTTCCTTCAAGCCTTTTTCGATCGCTTGCTCAGCAGTTTGTGCGGAAAATTTCATTTAGAATCCCCCTGATTATGAAGTAATGATTAAATAGCGCTAATTTACGCTATCTATAGGTAAGTATACCATAGGTAAAAAACACCCGCATACTAATTTTCAAACTTTGGGAAAATCCACGGCTGAAACTTCTTTAAGAGATTCTGATGCCAAAATCGCAAGCAGAATTATGTACTTTAAACCAAAATTGTGCTTAAATTAAAACTGTATTTGATTAAATCTATCTAGGGGGGTTCTTATATGGGTGAAAAAAACAAGGTCAATGAAAGTCTCTTAAAAGACGATCTCTATCAAGCCGTCAACGGCGAATGGCTGAAAACAGCCGTTATCCCAGCCGATCGTCCAACAGCTGGAGGCTTTTCCGAACTGGATCTCAACATTGAAAAAATTTTAATGAATGACTTGGGCGAAATGCTTGAAGGAAAAAACGTTCCCGATGACAAGAATTTAAAAGAATTCCTCAAGTACTACAAGCTGGCATCAGACTTTGAAACTCGCAATGCCGAAGGATTTGAACCGGCAAAAAAATACCTCGATGCGGTTTTGGCCATCAAAGATTTACAAGACTGGCAAGACAAGTGGCTTGATTTTGCGCTGATCGACGCGGCAAATCCGTTCAGCTTCTTCGTTGACCCGGATATGAAGAATACGCAGGAATATGCTTTGTACGCAGACGTGACGCCATTGTTTTTGCCGGACAAGACATACTATGAAGAAGGCAACGAACAAGGTGCAGCCTTGCTTTCGGTCTTATCAGACATGCTTGAAAAGCTTTTTGAAAAATCCGGATACGATGCTGAATTTGCCAAGAAAACAATCAGCGAAGCCATCGAGTACGATCGCTTGATCGCACCGTTCCAAAAAGACAGCACAGAACGTGCCGATTACGTCAAAGTTTACAATCCTTATTCGTTTGAAGACTTCTCCAAGCTTTCGACTACAATCGACTTTGGCGCCGTCGCAAAGAAAATCGTCAAGACGACGCCCGACAAGATCGTCGTTACAGAACCAAAATTCTATGAAGCAGCAGACAGGATCGTCAACGACGACACGTTTGAACAATTGAGAAGCTGGATCTTCGTACATACGCTGATGGATTCGACAGGTTTCTTGAGCGATGACGTTCGCGTCCTCGGCGGCACGTTCTCACGCGCGCTTTCCGGTGCAAAGGAAGCAATGAAACCTGAAAAAGCCGCATATCATCTTGCAACGGCACGCTACGACCAAGTCGTCGGTCTTTACTACGCACACAAATATTTCGGACCTGATGCCAAGGCAGACGTTCAGCATATGGTTGAAAAAATGGTTGCCGTTTATAAAAAACGTCTTGAAACAAACGACTGGCTCAGCAAGGAAACAGCCAAAAAAGCCGTGGCCAAACTCGATGCGCTCGGCATCAACGTCGGCTATCCGGATGAGCTTGATCCGCTCTACGAAAAGTATCTCGTTGACGAAACAAAGAATCTGCTCGACAATGCCATTGAATTCAGGCGCATTCAAATTGCGGACAACTTTGATCGTTACGGAAAGCCGGTCGATCGGACGCGTTGGGAAATGCCGGCTCATCAAGTAAACGCATACTATAATCCGTCGTTTAACATCATCGTCTTCCCTGCAGCCATCCTTCAGGCTCCGTTCTACAGTCTGAAACAGACCGCAAGCGAAAACTACGGCGGCATCGGTGCCGTAATCGCACATGAAATTTCGCACGCCTTTGACAACAACGGTTCTCAATTTGACGAATTCGGAAATCTTTCCAACTGGTGGACAGATGAAGATCTGAAACATTTTGAAGGCCTGGCACAAGAAATGATCGAAGAATTTGACGGTCTGGAAACGGAAGCAGGCAAATGCAACGGCAAGCTCGTCGTTTCCGAAAACATCGCTGATGCCGGCGGATTGAGTTGTGCACTCGAAGCAGCCAAGGGCGAAGAAAATCCTGATATCAAAGGATTCTTCCTCAACTGGGCTCGCATCTGGTGCATGAAGTCGTCGCTTGAGCGCCAAAAATTGCTTCTTGCAATCGACGTGCATGCTCCGAATGTTTTGCGCGCAAACGTTCAGCCTAAGAATCTTCAAGAATTCTATGATGTCTTTGACGTTCATGAAGGAGACGGCATGTGGCTTGAACCGGAAAAACGCATTCATATTTGGTAAAATATTTGCTGACAAGCAGACAAGAAGAGGCTGAAGAAAATGCCTCAATTTGAAAAACCGGATGATTTGCAATCATTTGGTTTTTTTATATGCATGACAATCGCTTTCCATGATGGAAACAAGTCTGTTTTCATTTCCATGTATCAAAGCTCCAAAAGGGGACGTTGTACGTAATCGTGGACAGGCATTTACGGGCATATCTCAAGAATCGGCTTTTTGTCCGTAATCACGTCTTGGCATGCTGATTGAGCAGAATCTGCATTTTACAAAAAAACGGAATTCTGATATGGTTAAGGTAAATCTAGGAGAAAACAAATGACAGTAAAACTGATTGAAACAAAAAAAGATTCCAAAGACTGGAAGAAAATCAAAGCATTGTACCTGAGGGCTTTTCCAGCTGTCGAGCGCTTGCCTTTCTGGCTCTTGAAGAAAAAAACGCAGCGCAGGATCGCCGAATTTTGCAGCTTATATGATGACGACGAGTGGGTCGGCTTCATTTATACGCTGAAAAATGACTCCCTGGCGTACGTCTTCTTCCTTGCCATCGATGATACCAAACGCTCGCACGGATACGGCAGCAAACTGATCAGTCTTTTGACCGAGCGCTACGCCGGACTTGTCATCGGACTCAGTGCTGAACGCCCCGACGATCAGGCTGAAAACAACGAGCAGAGAATCAGGAGACAGAAGTTCTATCAACGCAACGATTTTCTTCATTCGGGATACTACAGCGTTGAAAAAGGCGGCGAAAAATTCGACTTTCTCACATATCAGGGACAAAAAATCGATCCAGACGAGTATCCGAAAATCATGCATGAGTGTCTCGGTTTGTTCCAGCGTTTTATTCTGCCAGTCAAAATGATTGCGGACGGAAGTGAGTCAAATGGCCAGCATTCGTGATATTGCCAAAATGGCCGGCGTTTCTCCGGCAAGCGCAAAATGCCGTTTTGCATCACTTGCAACAGTCGGCTGAATCTTCGAGGATCGGTTGGAAAACCGAGAAAATGGCCAAAATTTGATATTTGAAAAAAAACTGCACCTAAAACCAAGAGCCCGGATGAAAACATGATTCTGATTGAAAAGTCCAAGTTCGCGCGCACGACTTTCAAAGCAGCGCGCCAAGCTGTTTTGTTTTATTCTCATAATTGAAGGTGATTGTCATGCATATGCAAAAACCCGGATTATTTGCAATTGATTGCAAGTAATCCGGGTTTTTAATTTGAGGAAGAGTTTTTTCAAAAACTTTTTAACTTCTATTTCGTATAATCGACGTCCTTCGTTTCCGGCGTCAATGCCCATGCAACAACGGAAACGAGCGCCAACGCAAACATGTACAGGCCGGCAGAATGCAAACCGTATTGCGCGATCAGCCATGTCGTGATCGTCGGAGCAACGGCGGCACCGACAACGGCTGCCAGGTTGTACGTGATTCCTGCACCGGAATAGCGCACCTTTGTCGGGAACAGTTCAGGCAGGACCGCGCCGACCGGTCCGTACAAAGTTCCCATGATTACAAAGCCGACGCCGAGGAACAACAGCATGCCGACCATATTGTGCTTGCCTTCAAGGAAAAACGGAAAGACCAGAGAAAAGACTACGAGCAAAACGGAAGCCGTCATCAAAACTTTCTTTCTGCCGATCTTGTCGGCAAGAACCGACGTTGCCATGATCAAAACGGCAAATTCAACGATTGCGCCCATCAATAACAATAAAAATTCAGAATGGCTGAAGCCGAGCGCCGTTGTTGCATATGACAAAGACCATGTCGTCAGCGTGAAGAACATTGCGTATGTCGCACCCATCAAGAACGTTCCTTTGAGGATTTCCTTCCAGTTGGACTTGAAGACTTCTCGAAGCGGTGAACGCGTCGTGTTGTCGCGTTCTTGTGCCAGCTTGAACAATGGCGTTTCCTGCAGGCGACGACGAACGTAAAGACCGATGACGACGAGCACGGCTGATGCCCAGAACGGAATGCGCCAGCCAAAGCTCTGCATTTGAGCCGGAGTCAAAACGTTTTCCAAAAAGAAGAACAAACCGTTGCAAATGAAGAATCCGATCGGTGCGCCGACTTCAGGAAAGGCTCCGTACAAAGCCCGCTTATCTTCCGGCGCGTTTTCGGTTGCGACCAAAACAGCGCCTGACCATTCGCCGCCAAGACCGATGCCTTGAACGAAGCGGCAAAGGCAAAGCAGCAGCGCGCCCCAAACGCCGATGCTGCTATACCCCGGAATGAATCCGATGGAAACCGTGGCAACCCCCATTACCAGCAGCGAAACGACCAACGTTTTCTTTCTTCCCAATCTATCGCCGAAGTGTCCGAATAAAAACGACCCGAACGGACGCGCGACAAAAGCGACGCCAAACGTCAAAAGACTCAGCAAGGTTGCCAATAACGGCGTTGTCTGCGGGAAGAAAACGGACGGAAAATATGCCGCCGAAGCAGTCCCGTATGCATAAAAATCAAAAAATTCAATTGCCGTGCCCATCATCGAAGCCAAGATTACCGTCTTGACCGGATCGCGTTCCAATTTTTCCTTTGGCAGTGATAAGTTTGTCGTATTTTCCATAATTCAATCTCCTCATGTTTTAACCTATGTGTCAATCACTTCAATTTCCGGTTTAATGCCGCTAATGTCGCTTTCCATAAAACCACCCCCTTAAACTCAAAAAAGCGACCGACCGTTCAATCGAACAGCCGGCCGCTTTCGTAAGAAAACATCCGTCATGCTGTCCGCATCTGCTGCTTAGGCGATGCGGACAATATCAAAACCATCCGCATCACCTAAATAATAATGCGAATAATGATAATATCTGCTGCGTTGTGGAACTGCATGACGTTTTTCATGTCTTCTTACCTCGTTTCGTATTTGATATTTCTAACTTTACCACTGTTTAAATTAAAAATCAATAATAAAATTTATTTTTCCGTAATTTTACAATGATTCTGAGTGTTTTCTCTCACATATATAATAATATCTGATCATTTATACATTAAATGTAGCGCAACGGTCAAAACGCTGACTAGAAAGGATAGCAACCTTATTTTCATCCTTTTCCATTTCTCGGATTTTATCTACCATTTCTTCAAAATTCATCAATTGTTCTTCTTCCATTGCAGTATCTAAAGCATTTTCCATTTTAATCACCTCATTAAATATTGTATTCCTCAATTAGTATTCTTTATACCATTTCATTAGGAGACCTGATATTAATTTTCATGATTACACATCCAATTCCGTTGAAATCTTATTCGCAATTATTAAAGATATTCCCAAAGAAATATATATAATGAAAACAGTTATAGAATATTTCTGAATGCCACAAAAAGAAATAAACGTTGGAACTCCAAGCAAACCGATTGGCTGGCTTAAATTTATCAAAGCGTATAAACAATTAGATATTGCGCCAAAATCATCTTCAGGAATTTTATTTTGAAAAACGGTTTTCAAAGAAATATTGTATAAAGGAATTGACGCACCCAAGATTATTAGTCCAAACGCAGAAATCATCAACGATCTGGTGTTACCCATTAATAAAATAGCAAGAGGAACCTGCAGCAATGACAGCGAAATAAATTGATGTATCCTGATTCTGAATGACAAAAATCTATAGCCTATAGACGAAATCAAAAATCCGAATGAAAACAAAGAATCTAAAATACCTACAATTCCTTTATTATCAGCGTTAATTGTCGCTATTTGAGTAAGATAGACATCCAACGGTGCTAAAATTATATTAAAGATAACAGCGCCTATCAAAGGATAGATTAAATAATTATTTTCTCTTATAAAGAGATACGCCTTGTCAAACCCGGAGACCAACACATTTCCATTCTCTTTATTTTTACTTGAAAATTTGTCATTGTCAGGAACTTCCAAAAATAAAATAAGACTAGTGACGATAACATACGATAAAATATCAATCTCGAAAACTCCCTTAAAATTGATCAACCCCAATAATACGGTCACCAAAACCCCTGAAAAAAGATTAGCACTTGTCATAGCTGTTGAAATATCTGCGTTAATCTTCATATATTCTCTTTTATCAAAAATTATCATTGTAATTTTGCTAATAATTGGAGTATAAAAATCACATAATACGCTATATAAAACGGCAAACAAAACCAACAAAGGAAAACTTCGAAGGTTGATGCAAAAAATAAAGAGTATTGTCAAAACAGATAATAATGAAAGTACAAGCGTTTCTACCAACAATCTTTTTAAATTTCGACAATTATCTACTAATGATCCAATCGGACTTGCAAAAACAATCCCTGGAACAAATAAAAAGAATGAGTATAATCCTATGTAAATGGGATTGCTGAACCACGTTGAAATCAAAATAACAAGAGATATTCTTGTCATCGCCGTGCCAAAATTGTTGATGAATTGTGAAGAACTGATAATTTTAGTATTTTTATCATTCATGTTCGATCACCATCTTTCGAAAAGACATAATCAAATTTATTGCCTGTATATTCATTCACTTTAATCACCCATGCCTTATCAAATACCTATTAAACTCAAAAAAGCGACCGACCGTTCAATCGAACAGCCGGCCGCTTTCGTAAGAAAACATCCGTCATGCTGTCCGCATCTGCTGCTTAGGCGATGCGGACAATATCAAAACTATCCGCATCACCTAAATAATAATGCGAATAATGATAATATCTGCTGCGTTGTGGAACTGCATGACGTTTTTCATGTCTTCTTACCTCGTTTCGTATTTGATGTCTCTAACTTTATCACCGCTTAAATTAAAAATCAATAATAAAGCTTAAAATAAAATGAAATCATCAACTTGGCTGCTGAATCGCAAACTGTATTTCCATATGAAACGACAGCTGCAGAAAAGCCCTGCATTTAAAATGAACCTCAGCCTTTGCGAATCTTGCGGACCCCGACCGTCAGCAACGGGATGATAATCAAGAAGATAGCAAGATAACCCATGTAGCCGTAACCGTACTTGATGATGTTCGTCAATCCTCCCAAAGAGATGACCACCGACAAAATGATGATGAATGCCGACAAAACGCAGCGTTTTTCAAACAGCGTCGGCACCTTGTCGACAACCTTGCTGTTTTCAAAACGATCGACGAAGGCAAACGTCAAAGTGATGGCAGAAGAGACCAGACATAAGAGCAGGATCACGCCGTAAACGACCAAAAGCCAGTTGACCTTCATAGTCTGCAAAACCGTAAGCGTTGGCAGAGTCGATCCGTTCGGCGTCTTCGTGAACGTATTTTCCCAGCAAAGAAGCATGAAAACCGCCATTCCCAAACCGAAAGTATTCATGAAAAACGACGCAAACATTGATTTGCCTTCAGCGTTATTGTTCTTGCCTTTAAAAATTGCCCCGCAGGCCAGCATCGTCGGAATCTGCACGCATTGGAAGCCGGCATAAACAAAAGCATTCCAGATTGCCTTTGGAAGTTCCGAAAAGCCTTCATTTTGGAAACGCACCGAGAAAAGATGACCGACGTTTCCGGCCTTCAAGATCCCGTAGCCGTATGCAACGAAAATGCAGAGCATGATTGCGGTTCCCATATAAGTACTGATTAATTGAACGGCTCGTTCGCCAAAAATCGTCGCAAAGAAGACCAGCAGACCGACCAAAACGATGCAGACATAGTAATTCCAACCAAAGTACTGCCCCAACGCGCTGGCTGCACCGGCAATCGCAACCGATACGGCCATGATAACCATGACGTAAAAGAAAAGTTCAAAAACAAGCTCCAATTTGTCAAACGGATGATACAGCTTCTCAAATAATTCCTTGTATGAATGCAGATCATATTTGTTGTATAACCTCATGGCAATCGCGATGATTCCGGTCAAGATGGCCATCGACAAAGCAAGCGACAACAGACCGGCCCAACCCGAACAGACAAAATACGTGTTCTCCTGATTGCCCGTCGCAAAGCCTCCGCCCGCATGGGATGCAAACAAAACCATCGCAACGGACAGAATCGATGCCGTTGAAGCCTTGGCCGCCGTGTGATTACCCTTTTTTTCCATAAAAATTCCTCCTCAATGTCTGATACCCTCATCAAATGCTCACAAAGCCGTTTTTTTCTTTATAAAACAGAAAAGCGGCCGACCGTTCAATCGAACAGCCAGCCGCTTTCGTAAGAAAACATTTGCCATGCCGTCCGCATCCATTGTTCAGGCGATGCGGACAATCACAAATATCCGCATCACCTAAATAATAATGACGCGAATAATGACGACGTTTAATTCTTTGTGAAGTCGCATGGCATTTTTCATCTTTTCTTACCTCGTTTCGTATTTGATGTCTTTTACTTTACCATGATCGTAATTAAAAATCAATAATAAAATTAGAAAAATCTTAAATTAAAATTCGCTTGCGCTTCTTGCGAGTCCAAAAAGCTTGATTTAACGGCTTTTATTTCTTGATTGATTTTCATCAAAAGGACATTTCAATGATTATAAGAATAGGATAACCATTATATGCTTAAGTTTTTATCCAAATCGAAACATTTTCTTCATTTTTCCAGTATATATTGAACGTAACTGAAGATTGGAGGTATCGCATCGTGAAAAAAACAACTTCTCGATTTGTTTTGGCATTGTCGTTCATGTCATTCTTATTTTATCTGATTCCTGACAACTCAGCAGAAGCCAGCAGCGATCCTCCGATTTCCGACGTAACGATTCTCGGACCGGGAACCTGGGACAGGGACGGTGTGGGAGAAGGTGACTCGTCACTTTGGCCGGGTTATCTCTATATGGCAGTTCAGGTCATGGGATACGGGCAGCAGACGGCATATCTTGATGGCAGAATAGTCAGAAGAGCCGTAAGTCAGCCCTGTTTCTTCAATGGAAACATCGTCACCGGATTCAGGGACTTCTTTCACTTAAGCAACAAATCCGGTCTGACTCCGGGAAGGCATGTCTTTAAAGTGACATACACTTCAGATAACTTTCCATTCAATGAAATCAGCGCATCACATACATTTGACTATCCCTTGAAAGGAGGAAATAAACTGTAGTTAAAATTATACTCAAAAGCTACCAAATATGACATAATATTCAACAGAAAGACAAAATGTGAGGTGAATATTATGTCAATGCCGAACCCGAAGAAAACGGCAGTCAGGGTTCAGAAGGTCCGCCTGTATCCTGACTCTGAAATGAAGCAGGTGCTGGATGAACTGTGTGATTACCGCAGATACTGCTGGAACGAAGCACTGGCGCTCTGGAATGACATGTACGAACAGTCACTGATTCTTGATGACAGAAAGTCAAGACCAAGCGAATACAAGGTAAGAAATGAACTTGTAGCTGAAAAGCAGGACTGGCAGTATGCGTTGTCCGCAAGAGTTCTGCAGCTTTCAGTCAGCGATTTGAACAAGGCATTCAGGAACTTCTTCGATAATGCACAAACGGACTGGGGAAAGCCGAAGTTCAAGTCAAAGAAGGCGCCAAGGCAGGGGTTCAAGACTGACCGCGCAAGAATCGTAAACGGAAAGCTGCTTCTGGACAGACCGCATGAGTCCAGGCACAAGGAGTGGAACGCAATCTCCTTCAAAGGCGCAAAATCCCTTGAAGGCGACCTGAAAGTCGTTTCAGTTTACCGTGAAAACGGCAGATACTACGCAAGCCTGCCCTTTGAAGTCGATATCCGGAAGAAGGAGAAGACGGGTCGATGTGATGCAGTTGACGTCAATGTCGGACATCTCAATCATGCCGGCGGTGCCGTCAGCACGATGCCGAATCGCCTGGAAATGCTCTACAAGCGGATCAGGCATTATCAGAAGGTGCTGGCGAGAAAGCGGACAGTCAACGGGAAAACGGCAGTCAGAAGCAGAAATTACGCCAAGACGAGAGCCAAGTTACAGCGTGATTATGCCAGGGCTGCCAATATCCAGCATGACCTGATGCAGAAATTCACGACGGAACTCGTCTCAAGAAACGATGCAGTCGTGATTGAAGACCTGAACGTGAAGAAAATGCAGATGAGCCATGTGGCGTCAAAAGGAATGCACCGCTCCATGTTCGGTTATTTCAGACAGGTTCTGGCATACAAATGCGAATGGTACGGCAGAAGGCTGGTCATTGCAGACAAATTCTATCCAAGCACGCAGCGCTGTTCAAAGTGCGGTCACATCAAGCAGAAAGATGAAAGAATAACGCTTGAAGGTAACAGTAAGCACAAGACCAGGCATGATGAGTACATCTGCTATGAATGCGGCGCCGTCATGGACAGAGATGAGAATGCAGTGATGAATCTGCTGGCACTGGCGTAAAAAACATCAACGGGGTGGGCTGCACCCTTAAGCTGCAGGAGCCGGTCAATGTCATTACCCCTGAATTGGGATATGAGAATATCGGTGTGGACGGCAGTAAATAAAATTATGAAAGGAAAAGCTATATTCTTTTCTCAAATGTAGTCAAATATACAAAATGATTACATTTGTTCACATTTTATATAGCAGGAAAATAACATGTCAGTCACATCAGTAAACCCGACCTCTTCAAGCAGGTATGTTACCTTCGACAAGACACAGTCTGCATCAAAATTCCAGGTTCAGGAAACAAAAAGTGACAACCGACAGCCGGTGCTGCTTGACGAAGGCGTCTTCGGAACGGCCTTTGTCGGAGAACCGCCCGTTCCGATAAAAATGGACAAATACGGAATTGATCTGTGGTATTCGGGAGGATCGAAGAATGCCGGTAACGGCAGATACTATATCCAGCAGGGCGTTGCCAACTACACTGCTGACTCGACCGATGAAGATCCAACGGTGGCCATTTACGGAATCAACGATTACGGTGAAAAGTACAGCGAAATCGTTCATCTGAATGACATTGACCCGACAAACGCTACATACGGTGAGTTCAATGCCCTGTATCAGCATATTGCCGAAACGAGCAGTCCGCACATTTCGCCAAACGGAACGTTCTTTGCCATTGACGCTCTGGAGTCAATGCATTTTCAGTATGACAAGAAGTACAACTTCCTTGCACAGCTTGACTTGATGTCAGAAAAATATCAGGGAATTCACGATTACAGGGATGTCTCTCAGATACAGGACATGAAGACGGCCTTGATCAACAACTTCAATGAAAAGAATTCGCAGGGCATAAAGGCCGGTGACAATCCGGCAGAGCCGATTTTCTATGCCAGCGACATAGAAAACTCCCAGAGTGGTGTAAGCCTTGAAACTGCAGGTGAATACAGCAAGATGATTCAGAAGATTGAGGAAAAAATTGACAAGGAGCAAAATGATGCCCTGCAGCGGATATTTGACAAGCTGCATGCACAGAGGGTGTACGGTGGAAATGACCGCGATGAACGGCTGATTCAGAAGAAGTAAAATGTCACGGCAGACGAGGTCTCCAAATAAAAAGAGGCTGGAAAAAAATCTGACTCAAACAAAAGCTCGGATGCTTTGCAACCAATTGCAAATTTCATCCGGGCTTTTTTATACAACGTTAAAATTCCCAAATTGCCTGTTTTACTGCATTTTTCAAAAAATTCACACTGCACGCCCAAAATGATAACAAAAATATGGCAAAATACGACTAAGAAGGAGCGATTCTCATGAAACGAAAGAAACTAACCTGGCTTTTTTGCCTGTTTTTTGCAGCCTTTTTCTTCCTCGTGCCGGCCGTTGCTCATGCTTCAGCCAAAGATGACATTGGCAAATACGACGTCACCGTCAACATCTTGAAAAACGGCGATGCAAAAGTTACGCATGAAATTACATACAACCTCTCTAAAAAAGCCCATCAACTGACGCTTCCTCAAAGCATCAGCGGAATCGACGACGTTTATGCGGTCAGCGTTTCCGTCGTCTCCGGATCAAAAAAAATTCGGTTAAAGCAGGGAACTTCTCATAAGAAGAACACGTTTGAAACAAAGCAGACCAATAAAAACAGCGAAATCACCACCTACGGAAACTACGGTACCGATCCGCTAAAATTCACGTACGTATACAAGCTGCGCGGTTTCGTCACGAATTACAAAGATTGTGCCGAAGTCAACTGGCGCGTGATCAGCAACAATTTGACAGTTCCGCAGCGAAACGTCGGCATTCACTTTGTTTTGCCGCAAAAAAACGTCAGATTTTTGCGCATTTGGAATCACGGAAATCTTGACACGGCCAAAACAAACGTCAGCTTCAGCAAGGGCAAAGTCGATGTTTCGCTCAAACAAAACCCCGCACACCAAAGTTTAAGATGTCACCTGCTGTTTCCCGAAACAGTTACGTCAAAAAATAAAAAAATCGTCAAGCAGCACTCAAAAGAACAAATTGAAGCAATTGAAGATAAAAAACTTGAAAGGTCGGTCCAACAACGCGAAAAGAAACAGAGTACCTATCGTCTGATTCGCTTTGTCTGGCTCGGAACGGTCATCTTCAGCATCTTCTTGTGGTTCATTTACTTGATCAAGCACCCGATCAAGCAAAAAATTGCCATGCCTGATCTTGAGTACTCGTATGATCTCCCTAAGTATCCTGCGGAATTTGCCGAAGTCATCCTGACAAACGACAAACCGACGCCACGCGCATTTGCTGCATACTTGCTTGAGCTTGCCTTCGAAAAGAAGGTGACGATCGAAACCGTCCCGAACTCTAAAAACGATTTCTACGTTAAGCTGGTCGATAAAAGCATCCTGCACGGAAATGAGCTGCTGAAAATGCTGTTCGGGCGCGTTGGCAAAAAAGGCCGATTCACGCTGAAAGATCTTGAATCTTTTTCTCAAAACGACAAGCAGCGTCTGCGGTTGTCCTCTGCATTTGACAAATGGGCAGAAAACATCCTCAAGCGTGCGAAAAATACAGGGTATTACGACCAACAAGGCGAAAAACGCACTCGCGTCGCAATCATCTGGTGCATCGCCAACATTCCGTTTGCGGTCGCTTGCATCTGTATGTTCCTGGATAAGCTTGCGATCGCAATTTTGCTGGTGATTCTGATCATCTTCTGCGGCTTTTTGCTTTCCAGGCTTTATCGCAATCGCGAAACCTACACCGCAAGCGGAATTGCCACGCGCTATCGCCTCCTGTGCCTGAAAAAGACGTTCGAAGACATTCGCCGCATGAATCTTGAGCCGGTCAAAGACAAAATTCTTCATGAGCAGCTCGTTCCGTATTCAATCGTTTTCGGATCTTCAAGAAATACGATCAAGGCGCTCAAAACCAACTTCCCTGCCAAAAGATTGCAAATCGTCTTTGAATCCTACTACTTCCCGGTCTTCATCTTCTCAGACGGCGATTATGCGGCTTCTCTTTCAGAGGGGCTGATGAACGCAATTGCGCCAAAGAAGATTGACAAGCTGAACACAAACGACGATCTGTCGATCAGGTTTAAGAAGAATCTGTTGGAAAAGCTTAAGAGGAAATAATAAAAAAAGAGGCTTCGGAAAAAGATTCCGTTTCCCTCTTGAATTAAACGAAATGCCGAACGAAGGATGTCGCAAGTCGACTGACTTTGTCCGGCATTTCTTCAATTTTGGATACGTGAAACGAGCATTGACAAACACCTTTACGTGACCTTTACATAAATACGTCATTACCCTTTACATTGGTACGTTATCTTTTAAGTGAAAACAAAGGAGCGATCAATATGAAAAAGCGTCTAATGACTGTATTTCTCGCCATATGCACACTTCTTGCCTGCGCAGGCTGTGCGAAAAATGCAGATTCCAAAATACAAACCAAAAGTTCAACGTCAGCTAAAAAAGCCGAAATCACCGTTGCGGGTTCGACGGCCTTTGAACCTCTTGTCAAACAGGCCGTTGAAAGCTATGCGCAGTTCAATCCGTCCGTCAAAGTCAACGTTTTGGGCGGAGGTTCGCAGGCAGGCCTGAATCAGGTTGATCAAGGCAAAGTCGAAATCGGCACGAGCGATTTTTTTGCTGCACAACAAAACATCGTCAATCGCGACCACTTGAGCGACTACAAGGTAGCAGTCGTTGGCATCGCTGTTGTCGCCAATCAAAAACTCAAGGTCAACAATCTTTCAGCTTCGCAGCTTAAAGACATTTTCTCAGGCAAAATCACCAACTGGAAACAAGTCGGCGGAAAAAAACAAAAAATCACCATCGTCAGTCGCGCGGACGGAAGCGGCTCCAGAAAGGCATTTGAATTGAACGTCATGGGCAAAACGCCGATTGCGGCCGCAGAAGAATTGTCGTCAAACAAGCATTTGGAAGAGTATGTCGCAAAAACTCCCGGAGCAATCGGCTACCTTGCATTTCCTTATCTGAAAAACAGCAAGCCAAAACTCAAGAAAATCAAAATTGACAACGTGACACCGACTGCGGAACACGTCAAGGACAATTCGTGGAAAATCTGGGCCTACGAACACATGTATACGCGCGGGATGTCGCGTGGCGAAGCTTCCAAGTTCATCACCTATATGCTTGGAGACGACGTTCAGGACAGAATGTTGCAAAAGGCCGGCTACATCAGCATCCACGATATGGAAGTCCAAAAAGACGAACACGGTGCAATGGTTAAAACCGGAAACCAGCCTGCAGCAAAATTGAATTCCCATTAATCAAAAAGGCCTCGCCCAATTGAACTCGGACGAGGCCTTAATTCACATTCTTTTGAAAAAATAAATCGAACCAAACAGCAATGCGCACATGATGATGAAAAGCTTGCCGAATCTTACGGGACCGATGCCGATGTGGCCTCGATGCGTCAGTCTGAAAATCAGCAGGATTCCGATTGCGAGTGCGGCACAGAACAAAAGAATTCCAAGCAATAGATTTTTAAAATCAATTTTTCTCATATTTTTTCCTTTCCTCTGAAGTGCGGAAGCAAAATCACCTCTGATGCAATCATCAGAATCGTCAAAATCAAAAAGATCCAAAAAGTTCTTAATCTGGTCGATTCATCAACCGAACCGCTGCTTTCTTGCGCAATCGCCATCAACGTCGAACCAAGCGCCGTTCCGCCTCCGTCAAAATTTCGGGCGAAATAATCGAACACAACGGTTTTGCGGTCTCTCAAATCAATCTTCCTTTCTCAAAGTTTGATCGCTCTTCCTGGCTGCGGCATACATGAAGATTCCGACTACGGCAGTCAAAAAGTCAGCAACGGGCTGTGCGCAAATGATTCCGTCATAACCAAAGCATGCGGCCGTAATCAAGATTACGACGGTAAAAATCACGCCCTGTCTGCTGATGGACAGCACAAACGAAGGAACAGCCTTGCCCATGGCAATGAAGCACGTGGTCAGGACAAGCACGATGCCGCAGAACGGCGTCGTCAAAGTAAACCAGCGCAGCATCCCCGTTCCATATGCGACAACGGCTGAATCATCCATGAAAGATCCGATCAGATGCGGTGCAAAAATGATGATAAAAACAGCGGCAAGCGCTGAGAAGCCGACTTCGACCAACAGATCGAAGCGAATGATCTTTTGAAGGCGTTTGTTGTCTTTGGCACCATACGAATACCCGATCAGAGGCTGCGCGCCAAAAGCAAAACCGACCATGATCATCATAATGATCATATTGACCTTGATTGCAATCCCCATTGCCGCTACGGCCTTTGAACCGTAATCAATCAAGTAGCGATTGATGATTGTCATGTTGTAGCTTTGCATCAGGTTCGTCAGCGATGCCGGAATCCCGATCAAAAAGACGCTTGTCGCAAGCTGTCGTTTGATTTTGACGTGTCTGACGGATACCGTCAGCTTCGTCGATTTTTTTAAAATATAATAAATCAGCAAAGCGTCGCTTAAGACGTAGCCCATCACCGTTGCAAGCGCTGCACCGCCAGCCCCCATTTTGAACGTAAAAATAAACAAGGGATCCAACGCAATATTGACAATGCTTCCGGCAATGCTTGCAATCATCGACTGCAGCGCCAGTCCTTCCGTTCGGATTATGTTGCTTGGCGTAAGCGACAAAATTATCAGCGGTGCGCCCCATGCGATGAAGAAATAGTACTGCGAGGCATATTTTACGGTCGAATCCGTTGCTCCGAGCATTTTCAAAATCGGAGTCTGAAACAAAAACATCAATCCGGTCACGATCAGACCGCTGATGACTGCCGCATAAAAGCAAAATCCGCTGACGTTTTTGGCAGTCGCATCATCTTTTTGACCAAAAAGGCGCGAAATAATCGAGCTTCCGCCAAGGCCGAAGATGTCGCCCAAAGCGAGCATCAGCGTAAAAAGCGGCGTGCATTGCGACACGCCCGCAACCAGGTCGGCATTTTGCGTCCCGGAAACAAAAAACGTATCGACCATATTGTAGATCAAAGTCACCAGCATGCTGAAGACAACCGGCAACGAAATAATAAAGTAGGCTTTCCAGACAGGTGCCTTTTCAAACAGTTCCTGCTTGTTTTCCATTGACAATTTCTCATCCCTTCTATGTTCAACATAGCTATTATAAGCAGTTTTTCAGCGTTTCTCTAGCACTAAGCGCAACTTCTTCAAAAAATATGCTCAAACAAATACTTTTTCAAAGCAGAACACGAAGCTTGTAAAGGAAAATTCAGAGCAGCCGGCACCTTCGCTTGTTTTTTTGTCAAATCAGTCGCTGAAAACACGCATCTCAATCCAAACTCTGCATTTACAATCCTTATAGAATCTCGTCTTGTAAATTGCTATAATTGACTAAACGAAAGGAAGGCGCATCTTATGATCGGAACAATCTTCAACACTGCCATGATTTTTTGCGGGAGCCTGCTTGGAACCCTGTTTAAAAAGGGCATGGCATCAAAATATCATGACATTTTGATGCAAGGGTTAGGGCTTGCGGTCGTCGCTTTGGGCTTAAATACGACGATTCAGCATATGCCAGACAGCAGATACCCCGTGCTTTTCATCTTGAGTCTGGCGATTGGCAGCGTTGTCGGGACTTTTTTGGACCTTGAAGGCAGATTCTCAAGCCTTGTTGAAAAACACTCGAACGGACAAGCGGCCCAAGGAATTTCAACCGGAATTCTGCTTTTTTGCATCGGGACTTTGTCAATCCTGGGACCGGTCAATGCCGCATTGAATCATAATTATACATATTTGTTTACGAACGGGATGCTTGACGGCGTCACTTCGACCGTTCTTGCTTCAGGATACGGCATCTGCATTGCTGCTTGCGCGCCCGTGCTTTTTTGCTGGCAAGGTTCTATTTATCTTTTGGCCAAACTTTGTGCCACAGCCATCAGCACGACGCTATTGACCGAACTTTCGATCGTCGGCGGCATCTTAATCCTTGCGTCCGGCATCAATATTTTGGGACTCAAAAAAATCAGCATTATGAATCTGTTGCCTTCATTGCTGATTCCGCCGATCGGATTGATGTTCCTTTAAAATGTTTCACGTGAAACAATGAAAGCTTTTAAAAGCGAACCAAAAGAAGCTGAAAAAAGTTCCTTTTCTGGACGTTTTGATCCATGGAAGGCAATTGTCATGCATACTTAAAAACCGGATGACTTGCAATTGATTGCAAGTCATCCGGTTTTTTAATTTGAGACATATTCTGCTGAGATCTTTCATGATTCCATCATGTTTTTTCGCTTTGCACGACTCCGCAAGGACTGAGATGCTTGTTGACTTGCCAAAATGTGTCAAAAAGCAGTTCTTCCTTTGCAGATTTCTGTTATTAACGTTGAAATGAACGTCTTTTTGCCCATGATGACGCTGCTTGAAAACGTGACAAAGAATGGTAGTTACTGCTTTTTCTGATATTTTTCGATTGCATCGTCGATGAGCTGACGTATGATCTTCAAATCTTCAACGTATCTTTCCGTGCCGTGAGCCTGAATCGATTTGCGAAACTTCTCACTGCTTGCGACAGCGAATTGTTTTGCGCCGGCTTTGATGCGAGAATAATATACGCCTTCGGGATGGCTTTTGTCGTATTCGCGGGAATAGATTCGGCGAGAAGGTTCCACTTTGTTACCTTCGCGTCGATTCCGATCAGGATAGCTTTGACATGCTCAAAGGAAAAATGCCCGTTCAAAAATTCCGAAATCACCAAAAAACCGCAAGTCTAATCGACTTGCAGTTTTCCAAATATCGGCTTATCAGTCAACCTTGGCAATCTTTCCCTGTTCGATATACACTGCAAGAATTGCCAGATCGGCCGGATTGACGCCGCTGATTCGGCTTGCCTGAGCCAGCGTTTCCGGCTGAATCTTCGTCAGCTTCTGCATGGCTTCCGTGGCAAGGCCTTCAATTGCGCTGTAATCAATGCGCTCAGGAATCTTCTTTGCTTCCATGCGCTTGAGTTTTTCGATCTGTTCGTATTCTTTTTTGATATAGCCGGAATACTTGTACTGAATCTCGATCTGCTCGATCACATGGCGATCCAGAGTCTTTTCAGGTGCCGGTATGAAATGCAGCAAATCAGCATACGTGACGTATGGCCGGCGCAGGAAGTCGCTTGCCAAAACGCCGTCCTTTAAGGCGCGATCACCATGTTTTTCAAGGTATTCGTCAACTTCTTTGCCCGGTTTGATGCGAATCGACTCGAGCCTTGCTTCTTCTTCCTTGATGGCTTTCTTTTTTTCAAGGAATTTTTCGTAGCGTTCGTCTGAAATCAGACCGATTTCGTGTCCGAGTTCGGTCAAACGAAGATCGGCATTGTCATGACGCAAAATCAACCGGTATTCGGCACGACTCGTCAAGAGACGATACGGTTCGTTCGTGCCCTTGGTTACAAGATCGTCGACCATCACGCCGATATAGGCATCGCTTCTCTTCAAAACGATTTCTTCTTTTCCGAGCGCATGACGACCTGCATTGATACCGGCAAGGATGCCTTGACCGGCTGCTTCTTCATAGCCTGAAGTTCCGTTCGTCTGACCGGCTGTATAAAGTCCGCGCACGAGCTTTGTTTCAAGCGTCGGTCGCAATTGATAAGGTTCCACCACGTCATATTCGATTGCATATCCGGGACGCATCATTTCAGCATGTTCCAAACCTTCAATCGAATGCACCATCTTGAGCTGAATCTCTTCAGGCATGGAAGTCGACAGCCCCTGAACGTAATATTCATCCGTGTTGCGGCCTTCAGGTTCAACAAACAGCTGATGGCGCTTCTTGTCTGCAAAACGCACGATTTTCGTTTCAATTGACGGACAGTAGCGCGGACCGACGCCCTCGATGGCTCCGGTATACATCGGCGCACGGTCAAGATTGTCCTGAATCAGCTTATGGGTCTTTTCGTTCGTATAGGTCAACCAGCATGAAAGCTGATTCTTGACATCGAGATAGTCTTCATCCTTGCTTTCGTGACTGAAAAGATGCGGCGTCGAATCACCGGGCTGTTCTTCCGTCTTGGCATAATCAATCGTATTCCCGTCAACTCGCGGCGGCGTTCCGGTCTTGAAACGCTTGAGCTTGAAGCCGAGACGTTCCAGATTTTCCGAAAGCTTGATTGCTGGTTGCGTATTGTTGGGACCGGACGAATACATCAATTCGCCAATGATGATCTTGCCGCGTGCAGCCGTTCCGGTCGTCAAAACGACCGCTTTTGCTCCGTAGCAGGCCCCTGTATTTGTCACGACGCCCTTGATCTTTCCTTCTTCAACAATCAGGTCGTCAACGATGCCTTGGCGCAGCGTCAAATTAGGCTCTTTTTCAAGCGTGTGCTTCATTTCAATCGAATACTGGCGCTTGTCGGCCTGAGCTCGTAACGCTCTGACGGCCGGTCCTTTGCCCGTGTTCAGCATTCTCATTTGAATGTACGTTTTGTCAGTGTTGCGCCCCATTTCGCCGCCCAAAGCATCGACTTCACGAACGACAATACCTTTGGCAGGACCGCCAACGGCCGGGTTGCATGGCATGAATGCCACCATTTCAAGATTGATCGTGATCAAGAGAGTCTTGTTGCCCATCCGACTGGCAGCAAGAGCCGCCTCACATCCCGCATGACCCGCACCAACAACGATGACGTCATAATCGTCGGCTTGATACTTGTTTCCGAATTGCATTTTTTAACCTACTTTCCCAAACAGAATTGACTGAATAATTGATCCAACAGCTCGTCTTCGTAGCTTTCACCGGTAATTTCGCCCAAAAGATTCCAGGCTTCCGTCATGTCGATCTGCACCAGATCGACCGGCATCCCTGAACTGATTCCTTCAAGAACAGAATCAAGCGAATTTTGTGCTTTCTTAAGCAGTGCGATATGTCGAGCGTTCGTTACCATTACCGTTGACTGAGAATTTTCGATTCCGTTGAAAAACAGCTTGGAAATTGCCTCTTCCAAGGCCTCCACACCCTCATTTTTCAAGATCGACGTTGCGTAAACCGGTGCATTTCCCGAAATTTTTGCCAGTTCTTTGCGATCGAGCTTTTCTTCAAGGTCAGTTTTGTTCAAAATGATTATTCGCTTTTTGTCATTGGTCAGTCTGATCAGTTCAAAATCTTCTTTTGTCAGACTTTCCGCTGCATTTAACACCAGCAAAACCAAATCGGACTGCTCGATGGCTTTCTTCGAACGTTCGACCCCGATTTTTTCAACCTTGTCGTCCGTTTCTCTGATGCCGGCCGTATCGATCAGCTTCAACGGAACGCCTGACACGTTGACATATTCTTCGATCACGTCGCGCGTCGTGCCCGCAACGTCAGTCACGATAGCCTTGTCTTCATGCAAAAGATGGTTCAAAAGACTTGATTTGCCGACGTTCGGACGTCCGACAAGCGCCGTTGCCAACCCTTCGCGCATGATTTTTCCTTGCGAAGCAGTCTTGAGCAGCTGTTCGATGCGCTGCTTGATTTCAATTGCCTTTTCCTTGAGCAGCTTCGTCGTCATCTCTTCAACGTCGTCATATTCCGGATAATCGATGTTGACCTCGACTTGTGCCAAAACGTCCAAAATGTCTTTTCTCAAAGAATCGATCAGGTGAGACAAGTTGCCGTCAAGCTGGTTCAGAGCGATTTTCATTGAACGATCCGTTTTGGCCCTGATCAGATCCATCACCGATTCAGCCTGGGTGAGGTCGATTCTTCCATGAAGAAACGCGCGCTTCGTAAATTCGCCCGGCTCGGCCAGTCTGGCTCCGTTTACCAAAAGCAGCTGCAAGATCCGATTCGTCGCAACGATGCCGCCATGGCAATTGATTTCAACGACGTCTTCTCTGGTGAAAGTCTTTGGCGCAAGCATCAAAGAAACCATCACTTCGTCAATTTCCTCATGGGTTTTCGGATCGACAATATGCCCATAGTTTATCGTATGACTTTTCGCCTGCGTCAAGTCCTTGCCCGAAAAGACTTTTTGCGCAATTGAAACGGCTTCTTCACCGCTCATTCGCACGATCGAAATTGCCCCTTCGCCCGGAGGGGTCGAGATTGCTGCAATTGTATCAAATTCCGTCACCGTAGCCATTTTCTGTTCCTCCTTGAATTATATCACAAAAAAAAGCGCCCCCACGCAGCCGGTTGTCCGAAACAAAACGTGGATAAAGCACTTTCACTACTTCATCGATTTAAGATAAGAATGATTACCTCTAATATAATGTTATTTTCAAGAATTGTCAATTCCCTATTGCAGCCTGAAACTGATCGCTTTGTCAAAAATCGTTGCCAGCGTGATGATTTCATTCATTTGCGGCAAAACTTCCCCTTTTTCGATTCGTTTCAGCCGCGAGACCTTCATCCCGACGGCTTCGGCAAACTGCTTTTGGCTCATCTGCTGATCTTTTCTGAGCTGATGAACCGCCAGCTGAAAGTCAATCTTCAGGTTGTTTTCCTTATAAAATGCAGTGCTTTTAACCTCGATTTTCTCAAATCGATACGCCTCTTTTTTCCCGAATCTTCTTGCAAATCTGTCAGCCTGGTTGAGCTGAACAATGCGCCGTTCGCGCTCAAAAGCACGCTTCATCAATTTGTGCTCTGCTTGAGCCATTTCTTCGATGAATGCTTTTGTCTCAAGACATCCTTTTGCAGGCAGCATATCCTCTTCCAAGCCATTTTCCCCCCAGCGTTTTCTGTCCTAGTCTTTAGCCTAACAGAATTGTGGCAAATAAGACAGATGGCAGGAGCGTTTGTAACAAAAATGTAACTTTTTCCAAAAGGATACCGGGCAACCCAGCCATTTTTGTCCGTAATCGTAATCTATCCAGGATCTCACTCGAATTTACGGACAAAGGCTTCATTTTTGATGATTTGTCCGTAAGCAAAACGCATTTTACGGACAAAGCGTCCATTTTCATCGATGTGTCCGTAAACGGAAGTGATATTGCCAAATGCAGCGCGGACTGACAACACACATCTTTTGGGCTCTTTGATACATGGAAAAGAAGCCGACTCTTTCTGTATATTTCCATCATGGAAAGCGATTGTCATGCACACGCAAAAAACCGGATTGAATTGCAACCAATTGCAAATCATCCGGTTTTTCAGTTTGAGGCATGGTTTTCACGGTCTATTTTAGTTTGAGACACGGTTTTTCAGCCTCTTCTCTGCATTTTTACATCGAAAGGTCAGAACCCTTGCTTTCAATGACTTTCTTATACCAGTAGAACGAATCCTTCGGAATGCGTTTCAAAGAACCATTGCCGCGATCATCGCGATCAACGTACACGAAACCGTAGCGCTTCTTCATTTCGCCAGTTCCGTTTGAAACAAGGTCGATGCAGCCCCACATCGTGTAGCCCATCAGATCAACGCCATCAATGTTGACGGCGTCATCCATCGATTGAATGTTTGCCTGCAGATACTTGATGCGGTAATCATCGTGAATCTTTCCGTCTTCTGCGATTTGATCGTTCCATCCGATTCCGTTTTCAACGATCCAAAGCGGCTTGTGATATCTGTCCCAAAGCGTATTCAATGCCAGACGCAGACATTGCGGATCAGTTGCCCAGCCCCAGGCATTCGTTTCAAGGTACGGATTCTTGACGCCGTTCATACCAAGATTTCCGCTTGCCTTTGCCTCAGTTTCGTGCGTCGTCAAAACGCCTGAACCGTAGCAGGAGAAGCTGAGAAAATCAACGGTGTAGTTCTTGAGCAATTCGTAGTCTTCAGGCTCGTCATCAAGCTTGATGCCTTCACGTTCGTATTTCTTCCATTGATAGTCAGGATAACGTCCGCCGGATTGAACGTCCGTGTAGAACAGCATTTGCTGATCATGTTCAAGCACCAAAACCTGATCGGCGGGATCGCACGTATAGGCATATGCCGGTTGATAGGCCAACATTTGACCGACCATCATCTCAGGATCAATTTCGTGCGCTGCTCTGACTGCCTTGGCACTTGCAACAAATTGATTATGGGCGCCTTGAGCCCTGTTTTGAGCATTATCGTCCAAAAGACCGCCGCCCATGTACGGACACATTTCCATGGCATTGATTTCATTGAACGTCAGCCAATACTTGACCTTGCCCTTGTAGTATTTGAAGACGGTCTTGGCATAGTTTTCAAAAATATCGATCATCCTGCGATCATGCCAGCCACGGAAACGAATCATCAGGCTCAGCGGCGTTTCATAGTGTGAAAGCGTCACGAGCGGTTCCATGCCGTATTGATGGCAAAGATCAAAAACCTTGTCGTAAAATGCAAGACCTTCCTGATTAGGTTCAGGATCATCACCGTTCGGGAAAATGCGCGACCAATTGAGCGAAAGTCTGAAGCACTTGAAGCCCATCTCGGCCATCAATTTGAGGTCTTCTTCATAGTGATGATAGAAATCGGTTGCCGTATGACTCGGATAATAGAAACCGTCAACCAAGGCCGGTTCTGCATCCGCTGGAAAATCCAGATACTCTCCGCCCCAGGAAATCGGTGATTTGCCTGTCGTCCCGTCAGCTTTCTTCCAAGTAACGCAGCGCGGTTCCGTTGCAGAACCGTTCGTTACGACGTCAATGGCATTCAAGCCTTTGCCGCCTTCGTCAAATCCACCTTCGTATTGATTGGCAGCCGTTGCGCCGCCCCACAAGAAACTTTCTTTAAAAGCCATTTATTTTCCCTCTTTCTTATTATTTTTCCATATGCACGGGATCAATCACGTCCTCCAAGAAGAAACGTTGTAATTCGGTGTCAAAGTCATATTTGAAAATTCCGCAATTAGGAATGCGATGTTTCTTTAAAATCGGTTCCGGATCTTGCCAAGCAGACAAGAAATTGGCACAGGCACCAGCGTGAGAGACCGCCAGAACCGTGTTGTTTCCGTCTTTGTTCATGACTTCAAGCAAAGTTTTGACGACGCGCTCTCTGACCTCATTTTCATCTTCTCCGCCAAATTGCTTGTAATATCCGGCATGACGTTGTTCTCTTGAAGGATGAAGATATTCGTGTTCTCCTTCAAACATTCCAAAACCAACTTCTCTGATGCCCTTAAGTCTCGCATAAGGCAAGGAAGTGATTAATTCAAGCGTATCGCTTGCTCTTTCGGCTGTTGAACAGCATGCAGCATCAAACTTGATGCCTTCTCGTTCATAATAAGCAGCTGCCGCCTTGGCTTGTTTGATGCCATTTATCGTCAAAGGCGAATCGCACCAGCCTTGAATCTTGCCTTGAACATTGAACAACGTTTCACCATGTCGCATTAAATATAATATTTTCTTCATTTCGTTTGCCTAATATATATACAAATATTTTTACTGACTTTACATTTCACATTATAGCGCTTTCTTTTGGCTGAAGTCAACTATTTTCTTGTCACGAAAAAATTTACTTATATCAGTTTTTATTTCATAAATAAACTTTTACAAGAGGAGATGTCCGGAAACGGCATGCCTCAAATTGAAGACTCAAATGATGCAAATAAGCAAAAATAGTCCGTCAAAAAAGGCCGTAACCGAGCTCCGACTTTTACGGGCATATTCCAAAAATAGGCATTTTATCCATAATCCACCGGACTGACGCGCAGCACAAATCATGCAGTTGGTGCGCGGCACTGCATTTGACAAAAAGGCAGTTTCCATGCATCAAAATTTAAAAATACCGGACAAAGTCAGTCGCAGGTCGACCGCCCTTGTTCGGCATTTCATTCAAGATAAAAAAACGCGACTTTTTCAAAGTCCTTCTTGCTTAATTTTGGAGTTCTGCGACTCTTTCGTAAACGTCGACCAAATCCTTGGCAAGATCAAGGAAAGTAATCGCATTCATCAAATGATCCTGCGAATGAACGGTCAAAAGCGTAACATTCACATGATTGCCTTGTGCTTCTTGCGTCAGCATCCCAGTTTGGGTATTGTGTGCTTCGACAAGGGCCTGATCGGCATCTTTCAATTTGGCCTTGGCACCTTCAAAGTCGCCGTTTTTGGCGCATGTGATTGCTTCAACTGCAAAGGCTTTGGCATTCCCGGCGTTGATGATCAGCCCCATCGTAATCTGCATCTGTTCTTCTTCAGTCATCTGTCGAACCGTCCCTTATTTCATCAAATCAATTGCTTGTTGGAGAACCTTAGGACCGTTCATCATGCCATATGCCGTCATGTCGATTACGGCTAGAGGAATATTCGTTCCTTCAAGCTTGTTTTTGAAATCAGCTTCCAAGTAGCGAACTTGAGGTCCGAGCAAAACGACGTCAATCTTCTTCGTAGCAAGCTGTTGATCGGCATCAGAAGCCGCCGTTGCAAAAATTTCATAGTCCAGACCTTGTTCCTTTGCGGATGCTTGCATCTTTGACACCAAAAGACTCGTGCTCATCCCTGCAGCGCAGCATAACATGATTGTTTTTTCAGCCATAATAATTACCTCCAGAAAACACTGTTAAACGTTAACGGTAACATTGTTGATTTTAGTGATGTTAACCGCTTTCTTTTTACATCATCATTTATAACATATTGGTACAGGTTTGACAAGTACTTTTTTGGATTGTTTGATAGCTTCCTTGTTGACTTATATCCCCTCTATAAAATGCAGTCTTAAGTATGAAAAAGTGCTCTGGATCGCCAAAGCAGTCCAGAGCACCGTATCTTATATTGCAATTTTAGAAAGCACCGCCGCCGGATCCACCGCCGACACCGCCGGAACTTCCGCTGGAAAAGCCGCCGGATCCGCCGCTGGCCGAGGAACTGACGGATGACAGTGCCGAGGAAAACGATTCGGAAAATCCTCTTCCAAAATCAGATCCGGACATGACAAAGATATAGTTTGGCCCCCACGCATCTTCGATGGCCTTTTCGCCGAATTCAAATTTCAATGCGGCAATGACGCGATCGGCCAGATCAAATGCGACCGCATACGGCAAAATCCGTTCCCACAAAATAATGTCGCCGACTTCTTTGAGGTCAAATTTTCCGATGTCTTTCAGCATCTTCTTGAAGCACCGAATCTGATAGCGGAGTTTTCGTCCTTCTGTCGTATACTTGTCATGCGTTCTGCAATAGTAAACGTATGCTGCCCAAACGACCAGATCAAGCACCATCAACAACCCTGCCCCTTTCAAGGTCACGAACGACGTTTCAACAACGGCAGCCATAATCACTAAAGCAGCCATAATCACTAAAAACGAGATTACGACGGCACAAATGCCAAATGTGATTCCATAGGCGGAATTCTTCTTGTCTTTATAATTCAGCTCATCGGCTTGGTCCTTGGTTGTCCTTGCCCAGCTTTCAAAATATTGATTCAAACGCTTTGAATCTTTGAATCGTCGGCATTTTTTCTTCATCTCCTTGACTGAAAATGAAGTTCCGTCACCTATTCTGGTAAAAAGATAGTCAAGAAACGTTGACTCATCAAGCAGTTTTTCATCCTTCAAAAAGATGCGATAATCTTTTTTGTCTTCATCAGACTTGACGATTTCAAGGCGTCGTTCTCCTGCAAGACGCATCAAATAAGCCGAAAACGCTTGAGTATTCGGGGTGACGTCCTTGTCGATCACATAAGCGACTTCCGGCGTAACGGAAGGAATCTCATATGAATGAACGTACTTTCCTTCCGGTTTGGTCTTATTGCCAGGAGAAACGAAAACCGCCACAATAACGTAAACGACTCCCAAAACAACAACGAATGCCGTAAACAAGCTCTTCAAGCGCCGCCTCTGCTCCCTTTTTCCGTTGGCTTCTTTTACAAGTTTGGCCTCTTGTTTTTGAATCCTCCTTTTTGCATCCTTGAAAACATGATTGTAACTGTAAGGAACAACATCTTTTGGAAAAATCATATGCGTTTCAACAAAAGTATTTGAAGGGTTGCGATCAAGCGTCATGATTACGCGGCCGGCCTTTTTGTCCACTTTCGTTTGTCCGTCGAGAGGTCCGTGAGTCCATGCCTGCAGCTTGTCGATGTTCTTTTTTGGAAGATTGATCGTAATTTTGACATTATGCAACGAATGATCCCATCCGGTTCCGATGACCTTCCAGTTCAATTCTGCCGTATCATTATAGCAGGTGACCATTTGTTTTAGCGTATAGCCATAAGTAAATACAGCCTTGTCATCCGAAATTTTGTGATACAATTTCAATTTGAAATTTTGAGCATTGTTCTCAACGATTCCGTATGTATTGTCTGCACCGGAATTACCTTCTTCCAATTCAATCGTCTTGCCGTTTTGAGTCACTTGTGCAGAAACGTCCCGAATGCCTTTGATTCCCCTCATGTCCTGGTTGTAGTAAACACCGTGGAAATCACCGTCAAAATCGTATGCAACGTCTTGTCTGACCCTGGCGTCACCATTATCCAAGATATCAACGTTGACTTCATACTTTGTAATTTCGTAATCATCATCTGCCTTGGCACTGGCAAATCCCAACATCCAAAAGCAAATCATGCTGAAAAAAATAAGCCGTAATTTTTTCATTAATGCTCCTCTTTTAAAATACCTATTTTCAATACCTATAATGGAATTATCTCATATTTTCATGAATCTTTCTATCTTTTTGTCAGCAATAGGTGATTAACGCTCTGAATTTCCACAAAAACAACAAAAAAACCGGGAATATTTCCCGGGAAATAATTATTTTTGACAATCTTTAACTCAAACAATCACCTTAATCAAGGTCTGAACCGTTCGTCTTGATAACTTTTTGATACCAGTAGAATGAATCCTTGCGGGAACGTTCCATCGTCCCTTTGCCTTCGTCATCCTTGTCAACATAGATGAAACCGTAACGCTTGGACATTTGACCCGTTCCGGCTGAAACAAGGTCAATGCATCCCCATGGCGTATAACCCATCAGATCAACGCCATCAAGCACGACTGCCTTCCTGACTTCTTCAAGGTGCGAACGAAGATAGTCGATGCGGTACGGATCATGAATGCTGCCGTCTTTTTCAACCTTGTCAACGGCACCCAAGCCGTTTTCAACGATAAACAACGGCACGTGATAGCGATCCGTCAACAGATTGAGCGAGTAGCGCAAGCCAACGGGATCGATTGGCCAATCCCAGTCGCTCTTCTTCAAGAAAGGATTGTCCGTTAGGGCCTTGAAAACATCGTCCAAGTCATCCGGAGCAACGTTCTTTGCCGAAACGGCCATTGATTGATAGTAGCTGAAGCCGACATAGTCAACGGTGCCTTCTTTAAGCACGATGCGATCTTCTTCGGTAATATCGGGCCGGAATCCTTCACGTTCAATGTAGGCCTCAACGTTCTTAGGATATTCGCCCCAGACTTGAACGTCTGAGAACCAGTTGCGACGCTGGTCAACTCGTTGTGCAAGCAAGACGTCTTCCGGAGCAGGAGTTGCCGGATAAACAGGCGTATAATTGATCATCGTCCCGATCTTGAAGTCTGGGTTGATCTTGTGTCCTTCTTTGACTGCAAGGGCGCTGGCAACAACTTCGTAATGAGCAGCCTGATACATGCGCGCTTCGTTGTCCTTTGAGTCTTTGCCAAGCAGCAGACCGGAGTTGGTGCACATCAGGAAGTCATTATTGAAAGCCGACTGGTTGTCGATTTCGTTAAACGTCATCCAATACTTGACCTTGTTCTTGTAACGCTTGAAGCATGTGACTGCAAATTTAACGAAGAAGTCGATCACTTTGCGATTTTCAAAGCCGCCGTATTCTTCGACGAGATGATACGGCATTTCAAAGTGAGACAGCGTAATGACTGGTTCAATTCCGTACTTGTGGCATTCGTCGAACAAGTCATCGTAAAACTTCAAACCTTCTTCGTTTGGTTCTGCATCATCGCCGTTTGGGAAAATGCGCGTCCATGCAATTGAAGTTCTGAAACACTTGAAGCCCATTTCGGCAAACAAGGCAATATCTTCTTTATAGTGGTCATAGAAATCGATGGCTTCATGGTTAGGATAGTTCTTGCCAGGAATAACTCCCTTTGTAATTTCGCGCGGAACCCCGTTTGCGCCAGCAGTCATGACGTCAGCAACGGAAACGCCCTTGCCGCCCTTGTTCCAACCGCCTTCTAACTGGTGAGCAGCAACGGCGCCGCCCCACAGAAAACCTTTAGGGAATTCATTTTTTGTCATGTCTCATTCCTCCGATTATTTTGATTAAGCGTTTTCTTTTTATCTACTCTCTTAGTATAATTCGTTGGTACAAATTTGTCAATTGCCACCTTATTATTTTTTTGAAGAAGCTGACATCCATTAATCATACAGACTATCCCTGCACCCTGGGCAATCTGACATTATCCGTCAGATAAATCGGAAGCTTTGCATAAAAAAAGACGCTGATCATTCAATCAACGTCAAATCTTATCTCATTGCTTTATTTTTTCATCTGAAGATAGCTGAAGACTTCCTGTCCCGCAATCCCGGCATCGCCGACAGCCGTCGTAATCTGTCGCAGAAACTTCTGACGAACGTCTCCAACGGCATAGATACCGGCAATTTTTGTTTCCATATGCTCGTCAGTAACGATCCAGCCGTTTTCATCAGTAATGCCGAGATCTTTAAACGGCTCGGTCATCGGTGTCGTCCCGACGTAGATGAAGACGCCGTTTGCTTCAAGAATACTGTCTTCTCCGGTTTTTTTATTGTGAACTTTTACGCCTGAAACCTTCATGTCGTCTCCGATGATTTCGGTTACGACGCTGTCCCACGTAAACGACATCTTTTCATTTGCGAAAGCGCGATCCTGCAAGATCTTTTGCGCACGAAGCTCATCGCGACGATGAATAACATTGACGTTTTCGCACAAATTGGCAAGATACAATCCTTCTTCGATTGCAGAATCGCCGCCGCCAACGACAACGACGCGCTTATTGCGGTAAAATGCCCCGTCGCAAACGGCACAGTATGAAACGCCGCGGCCGCTGTATTTTTCTTCACCTGGAACGCCAAGCTTTCTGCTCTCCGATCCAGTTGCGATAATAACGGCTTCTGCTTCATATTCATCGCTGTCCGTTTTGACGTGCTTCGTCCCGTTTTCGTCAACCGTGATGCCGGTCACGCTGCCATACAAAAGCTTCGCGCCAAACTGCGTCGAGCTTTCATACATTTTCTTGGCAAGTTCCGGTCCCATGATTGATTTAAATCCAGGGTAGTTTTCGACTTCGGCGGTATTGTTCATCTGACCGCCGTAAATGCCGCGATCAAGCATTGCTACCTTGAGATTGGCACGAGACGCGTACAATGCAGCAGTCATCCCGCCAGGACCTGCGCCAATCACGATCACATCGTATTTTTCAGTCATTTGAAAATTCCTTTCTGAACAGGTGCTTTTCACTAGTCAATATATTTTCCCACCATGCCGATCAACTCTTCCTTGTTATGAAAACCGGTAAGCTGTTTGACCTTTTTGCCGTCCTTCAAAAGCATCAGGGTCGGAATCGACATGATTGAAAATTCTTTAGAAGTTTCAGGATTTTCATCGGTATCAAGCCTGCCTACCGTAATTAATTTGCCTACTTCCGAATCAAGCTCGTCGATGACGGGCGCTTGACGGTTGCATGGAGGGCACCACGAGGCGATAAAGGCTACCAAGGAAAATCCGTTGCTCGTTTCTTTCTTGAAATTGTCATCAGTCAATTTTTTTACCATTTGCATCCACCTCCGAAACACCTATTCAATTAATCACTTGAATGGTTAGAATATACCACCTGCCATCTTATTCGTCAATCTTTATGCCCATCGCTGATGTAGTCCAAAATTTTGTACATGATCTGCTTGTTTTCTTCAGGAATTCCGTGCAAAAGAATTTCTTCAGGCGTTTGTCCAAGGTCGCTCCCCTCAGTATAAGAACCGTCATTGACGACGATTTCGCGCAAATCGTTCGGAAGCGGCTCAAAGTGAAACTGCAGTCCGACAATGCGGTGATTCATGACAAATCCTTGATTTTTAAGCAGTCTGCTTGAAAAAAGAAGCTCCGCACCTTTTGGAATTTCAAAACAATCCTGATGCCAATGGAGCACGCTAACCTCTTCCGGAAGACCTTTGATCGCATGCGATTCCAAAAAAACCGGTGCAAAGCCGACTTCCTTGACGCCGCTGTTTTTGACGACTCCGCCAAGTGCCTTTGAAATCTGCTGCGCGCCAAGGCATGCTCCAAAAATCGGCAAATCTTGTTTAATTGCGGCTCTGATCAGGTCGCGTTCTTTTTTCAGCCATTCAAAATCATCGTTAGGACTCATCGGGCCGCCCAAAATGACCAGCATGTCCGTTTCTTCGACATCAGGAAGGATTCCATATCGATAAGGGTGATACACGTAAAGCTCATGTCCGTTTTCTTCTGCCCATGACCGAATGGCGCCCGGACCTTCGTTTGGGGTATGCTGCAACACGTTAATTCTCATTTTTTCCTGCACCTTCTTTTTCAATGTATCTGTTCCAATCATAGGTACTCTCATTCAGGCTGTGAGCGTTATAGCCTGATTCGCTCAAAATTCTGGCAGCTCGAGTTGCATACGTACACAGATTGCCGCGACAGTAAACCACGAGGTCTTTATCATCCGGAAGCGTATCAAGCTTTTCTTTGAGATCAGGCAGAGGGATGTTTTTGGCCTCCGCAATGTGAGCAGTCGCGTATTCGTCAGCCGGACGCACGTCAATCAGTTCGATTTCGCCGCTTTTGGCCTTGTTATAAGCCGCATCAAGCGACATCGCATAAACGTCGTTTTTTTCAAAGTCCTCTTTGATCTGACTGATTCTTTCAAGCTGATCTTCCCCAACGTCGCGCAACAGATAGAATAAATCAACGACCCTTGAAGAAGCCAGCCCGTAATAGATGTGATTTCCGTCACGCTTGCGTTCGACAAGGTTTCCGCTGCGCAAAACCTGCAGATGTCGCGACGTGTTTGCAACGCTCATCTTGGTGAGTTCGGCAATCTTTTCAACCGTTTTTGGTCCTTGAACCAGCAGATCCATGATTTCCAAGCGTCGTTCGCTCGAAAGGCTTTTGCCGATTTTTGCCAGTTCAACGTACAGATCGTTTTGATAAGTCAATATTCTCACCCCTCTTGTCAAATGCAGAGTTCTTACTTACCGTCGTTTCCAAACAAAGATGCCAGCTTGGCAGCCATCTCGGGATCAAGCGAATCGCCCAGGCTTGAAGTCTCATCTTCATTTTGCGATGCAACTTCTTCATTTAATTTGGCGCGCTGCTTGACCGATTCGATGACGGCCTGTTCGGCTGCCTTGATTGGTTCGACTTCAAGCCGTCCGCCGGCAGAATCAGCATGTCCGCCGCCTCTGAAGTAGTCTTCAGCAAATTTTGCCACGTCAAGTCTGCCGTTTGAGCGCAACGACACGCTGTGGCTGTCAATTACGAGGGCTGCGTCAACATCGTATTTTTTAAGCAGCTCATGAGCAATTTCCGATTTATAATCGCTGGCATAGACCACGCCAAAGCCGTGTCCCTCGATTTCAAACGTTTCGACGTTTTTGAGGTGCTTGTCAAGATACCGCTGTCGTCGCCCTTCCAAAGTTGAAATCAAAAGCTCATGTTCAATTCTGTATTTTTCCCAACCGGAAGCAAAAACAGAATCGACAAAAGATTTTGACTTGCTCAAAGGGAAGAACCAAAACAGCTGATTCAATTCGTCGGCTGCTTTGCGCTCTTCATAAGACATGTTCTTGTCATTTTGAAAATCCCACGTATCGTATGCCCGAATCATCTCAACCAGCTCTGCCAGTTCTTTTTGCTTTTGCTTTGGAACAAGCGCAAAATTCGGCTGGCGAGTCATGAAATCCCAAACCAGACTGACCGCGCTCGGCGTGACGTTTTCATCCAACGGCAAAATGCAGTTCTTCGAGTATCCGGAGCGCAATTCTGCTTCGCTTTCATGATGATCGAAAATAAGCCAGTGATTGGCGAATTTTTGCTCCAACAGCTTGAAGGAATAATCACTGTCAGGAGTCATGTCCATAATGTAGACATCGGTATAGCGCAAAATATCCGGTTCCTTGAACCAATGCTCAAGCTCGCGGTCAAGGTTGCCGGCTGAACAGGTCGTCAAATCGAATTCAACGCCCCTGAACATATAAGGAGCCAATGCGTAAAAAAGACAAGGGGCACCGAATCCGTCCAAGTCGTTATGCGAAAATAGTTTGATATGCTGAGTCTTTCTCAAGTCAAAATCCCCTTTACATGGTTTTGCTAATTCTAATTATACCTGTCTGCCTGCCAAAAGTTCCATACATTCATACGAAAAATTGTCGGAATATGTTATTATGATTGTTGATAATAAAACAAACATTGGAGAAAACAAATGACATTCACGCTTTACATGGTCCGTCACGGACAAACGATTCTCAACAGCTATAATCGCCTCCAGGGTTGGTGTGACTCCCCGTTAACCGAAAAAGGCACAAATGATGCCCACAGTGCCGGCAAACATCTCAAAAACATCCATTTTGATGCTGCTTACAGTTCAGACACGACGCGTGCCATGAAAACGTGTCGCTGTATTCTGTTTGAAAACAAAGAGTATCCAAAAACGCCAAAACGCAAGACTTTAACGTATTTCCGCGAACAAAGCTTTGGCTACTTCGAGGGAAACGATGCGACCCAGACATGGCTCATGGTCGGGGCCGTTCACGGATGCCGCACCTACAATGACCTTTTGGACAAGTATTCTCTTGCTGCAACCAGAGACCTTTTGCATGAGGTCGATCCTTTCAAAGATGCTGAAAGAGATGAAGACTACTGGGCACGAATCGATGAGGGTTTCGACTGGCTGCGCAAGCATCATCACGACGGTGAAAACATTTTGCTTGTCAGCCACAGCATCACGATTCGCTCAATCGTTGATCGTTATGCCCCCGAGCTCAGGTCGGCCAAAAACGGTCCAAGAAATGGTTCCGTCACAAAACTTTCCGTTTCGGATGACGATGTTAAAGTCGAATACTACAATCATCATTTGGATAACGAAACATACTGATCGAATCAGGCATGATTCTTGACATATTTTGCTTTTGCAGTCTCTGGTCTTTTTTCTTCCTATTATAAATACTCGATCACGGACAATCGCGTTCTTTCGCTTTTTCCCGTAACTAAGCACCTCAATGACTCATGTTTCTCGGAAAAAACTGCCAAATCCAGTTCACGATGCTTATTTGACGAATCATCCGTAATTAGGTCGGCACTGCATTTCACAAAATATGCATGTGATTATATTCGTTATCCTTAGAATAAGTGATTTTTTTGCTTGTTTTTTCGCATAAACTGATTTAAACTAAGTTTATGTGCTCGAGTTGCAACTAGACCAGCTGCAACCGCAAGTTTCTTTACCTCGGGTTCTCCGCTCGAGAGTACTAATAAATTTTATCTATATCTCAAGTATTAGAGGTCGGAGCTGCTTGTTCGGACCTTTTATTTTGCGTTTTTTTCAGCATATACCAATCATTTGTGCGTATTTCCGCTTTTATATAAGCATTTCATCATCTTAAGCAAGGGGTGTTTCACGTGAAACACCCCTTACAGCGTTGACATTTGCATCATTTTTTAACTATAATTTAAACAGAACAAAAATCGGAGGGCCAAGCCATGAAATTCATCGCCATTGTCGGCACAAATGCCAGCAAATCGTACAATCGCAGACTGATTCATTTTATGAAGAAACATTTCGCAGCCAAAGCTGAAATCGTCATTAAAGAAATCAAAGAATATCCTCTTTTTTGCGAGGACTTTGATGAAACGCCGCATTCAATCATGGAATTAGCAACCGAAATCGATCATTCTGACGGCGTCATTTTTGCTACGCCGGAATACGATCATGGGATTCCGGCAGCGCTCAAATCCGTCATTGAATGGCTTTCCTATGACGTTCACCCGCTAACGAACCGTCCGGTCATGATTGTCGGCGCCTCGCTTGGAAATCTCGGCACGGTCTATGCCCAAGACGACTTGCGCAGAATCCTTGATTCACCGGGACTAGGACCATACGTGCTCCCTGGTCATCAGTTTTTGCTTGGACATGCACCCTCTGCATTTGACAAGAATGACAACTTAAACGACGATCGCACGATTTCATGGCTCGACACGTGCTTTGACGGTTTTATCAAATATGCGGTCTCGATCAACTCCATGGCAGGTCGAAACAACCAAGCTGATGCTACGACCGGTGCATCTTCCAAACCAAGAGAAACGCCGGTCATCGTCGATTTGAGAATAAACGAATCAACCGTCGATGCTTCAACGTCCGCTTCAAAAACTGACAAGACCAATGACTATGGAATTGATGAGAAAACTTTTGGCCTGGTAAAATCTTCCGTTGACGAAACGACCGGTGCATCTTTGTCAAATGCAGAGCAGGAAACATCCGAGCGGCCAGTGATCGTCAATCTCAGACAGCCGGAGATGGCGGTTAAAGCCGATTCGGTTACAGGGGCATCGCAAGCGTGAAAGAAAATATCCAACAGACCGCGCTGACAAAGCATTTCCGAGCATTGGGCACCAGCATTTCATTGACCGTCTTCGGAACGCTTGACCAGACCGTGCTTGAAAAAAGCGCAGACCTTGTCAATCATTACGAAGATGTTTTGACCGTCAACAGAGATCATTCCCAGCTCATGAGCGTCAATCAGGCTGCCGGAAAGTTTCCGGTTCAAGTTGAGACTTCGGTCTATCAACTGACAAAGCTTGCGGTCGAAAAAAGTCGTGCAAGCTTTGGTTTTAATGCTGCAATCGGTCCGCTCGTCAAACTGTGGCACATCGGATTTTCTGATGCGAAAGTCCCTTCTGAACAACAGATTTCAGAGCGTCTTTCTTTGATCGATCCTTGGCAGATTGAATTAAACGATGCCAATCAGTCGATTTTCTTAAAAAAAGCCGGCATGGAAATCGACCTCGGGGCTATTGCCAAAGGCTATATTGCTGACCGCATCCAAGATTTATGGCATGCATACGGAATCGCGTGCGGCATCATCAATCTCGGCGGCAACCTGTTAATGGTCGGAAAACCTCCGCACCATTGCGATGGATTGTGGCGCATCGGTCTCAGAAGTCCTTTTTCAGACAACGATGAACCGATTGCAGTCGTCACGATGCCGCCATGCTCGGCTGTCACAAGCGGTATCTACGAACGAAGACTGACTTCAGGTCAAAAGAGCTATCATCATATCCTTGATTCAAATACAGGATATCCCAGGGAGAATAATCTGAACAGCGTCACTGTCTTCTCAAAAAAATCCGTCACTGCAGAAATCGAAACGACGCGTCTCTTTTTTGCGGGCGAACCTTTGCCGGAATATCCGTTTGAACAAGATGTTTTTGGAGCAGCATTCATTACGAAAGATTTTCAAATCAAACTTTCGGGTATTGCTCCCGGACAAATTCGACTGCTTGACAGTCACTATCAAATCATATGTTGAACCAAAGATGCGACTGGAAAAAATCCCGTTTTACTCTTGAATTAAATGAATAAAAACTACTTTTTCAAGCAGTAGTACTGCTCAACCAATCTAGCCAGGATCTCACTCAAATTTACGGACAAAGTGCCATTTTTTGCTGATTTGTCCGTA
>Ga0256406_1001429_pt1 | contig 38637 bp, 34 predicted proteins | sample RumenRJG_03DNA_FD_185986 | JGI IMG/M metagenome (GOLD analysis project Ga0256406, IMG submission 185986) | Bovine rumen microbial communities from Lethbridge, Alberta, Canada - RJG_03 | ecosystem: Host-associated > Mammals > Digestive system > Stomach > Rumen | place: Canada: Alberta | collected... | reverse complement strand
ACCTTCTAGTTGTTTATGTAATCCTTTCAAATATCACTGCATTTCCTTTCGGAATGCGGGTGCAAAAGTACAACCTTTTACCCTCTCCCTCCAAATATTTCACCGACTTTTTTCTGACTTTTTTCAAGATTTTCCCTTAATCCCCTTGCTGACAGGCAAATAATTTTTTACTTTGCTCTCTATGCTTGCACTTCCCCTACGATACCCTCTCCTCAGAATACATATTATATTGTACGCGCGAGAGCGAATTTCCCCGAATACGGAGTGCCTTCCCAACGGACGTGCCGTAGTATCACGCGTGATTTCGCGCATTACATTTTATGATTAGCATCTGCTCTAAGTAAGGTATTCATCCATTAGCGGTATTATGCCTGTTCCCATCAGGTTCGACTGGGGATACAGAAGTTGGACTCGGGACGATTTGGGGTTGAAATACTGATTTTTGGGAAATTGATTGATAGTGAAAGACAGAAATTGTGTACTTTTGCATTTACCTTCACTAGGAGGGGACTCTATGCCTTGTATATTAACTCCACATCATTCATTATGAAAGAGTTTATAAAAAACGTTTTTTCATCTGCCTTAGGCTTTTTTCTCGCACTTGGTCTGATTTGTCTCATTGGCATTATCTTCCTTATCGGATCAATTGCATCGACAAGTTCGAAACCCACGATTAAAAGCAATTCCGTACTCTACATTCCACTAAGCGGAATCATGCAAGAGCAGGCGGTGGATGACCCGCTAAGTCAGCTGATGGGAAATCAAGATGGCAGTCTTGCTCTCAATCAGGCCTGCCAAGCCATCAAGGCCGCCAAGGGGATGAGTGCTATCAAGGGCATATACATCGAGGCCGGCATGATGCAAAGCGACCCAGCCTCGCTTGAGGAGCTAAGAAAATATCTGCTTGACTTCAAGAAGAGCGGCAAGTTCGTTCTGAGCTATGGTGAGACCTACACACAAGGGGGATACTATGTATGCTCTGTAGCAGACAAAATCATGCTCAATCCGGTCGGAGAAGTTGATTGGAAGGGGCTCTCCACTCAGCCCATATTTTTCAAGGACATGCTCCAGAAGTTTGGCATCAAGATGCAGGTGTTCAAAGTCGGTACATTCAAGAGTGCCGTTGAGCCCTTTACCAATACAGAGATGAGTGAAGCCAACCGCAAACAAGTCACGGAGTATTTAGGATCCATTTGGAATAATTTTGTGGCAGGAGTCTCCGCTTCCCGCAAGATTCCTATTGACTCTCTCAAGAGCTATGCCGATCAATTCATGGGCTTTGCGCCTGCTCAAGATCTTGTCAAGAAGCATATGGTAGACACGCTGGCTTACATAGACGACGCCAAGAGCGTACTGAAACGATATGTCGGCATTGACGAGGATGACAAGCTCAATCTAGTAAGTCCATCCGAGCTCACGGCCTACACCAAAGATGACGTCAGTACCACGACAAGCAATCAGGTTGCCGTCTACTACGCAGCGGGAGATATCGTAGACGAGGATGTTCAAGGCTACACCAATCAGAGCCTCATCTGTGCGCCCAAAGTCGTCAAGGATATGGCTTCGCTGGCTGACAATGAGGATGTCAAAGCCGTCGTCTTGCGAATCAATTCGGGTGGCGGCAGTGCAAATGCATCGGAACAAATTTGGCATGCCATTAAGGAGCTGTCCAAGCAAAAGCCCGTTGTCGTCAGCATGGGCGGGATGGCAGCCAGTGGCGCATACTATATGAGCAGTGCCTCGCAATACATTTTCGCCGAGCCGACCACGTTGACGGGTAGTATCGGCATCTTTGGCATCATTCCCGATGTAAGCGGATTGCTCAAGGACAAGCTGGGACTCAAGTTTGATGGCGTCAAGACCAACAAGATGAGTGACTTCGGCAATATCAGCCGTCCATTCAATGAGGAGGAGAAAGCCTTGCTTCAACACCGTATCGAGCGCGGCTATAACCTATTCGTCAATCGTGTAGCCGGCGGACGCAAGATGAAGCAAGCCCAAGTAGACTCCATCGGCCAAGGACGCGTATGGACAGGTGAGCAAGCCATCAAGATTGGTCTGGTAGACCGTCTCGGCACACTTGAGGATGCCATTGCCTACGCAGCCAAGCTGGTCAACATGGGAGACAAGTACACCCCTGTCGAATACCCAGTAGCCCAGCCTTGGTACATCAGCCTCATCAACCAGGAGAAGGACAGCTACTACGAGTCACGCATGCGAGCCATGCTCGGCATCTATTACGAGCCGCTGAAGTGGCTCAAGACTGTGACGCGCCAGAGCGTCATACAAGCCCGCCTACCCTATTCTCCCAACATCTATTAACCGTCTCTTCTGCCGACATGCGTATCCATAAATGGCTTCTGCCTGCCTCTGCCCTATACGGCATGGGCGTAAGGCTGAGGAATTGGCTCTTTGAGGAGAATATACTCAAGAGCAAATCCTATCGCGAGCCTGTGATATGCTTGGGCAACCTTACCGCTGGAGGTACGGGCAAGACGCCCCACACTGAATACCTGATCAAGCTGCTTCAGCAAAACTGGAAAGTAGGTGTTCTCTCCCGTGGGTACAAGCGCAAGAGCAAGGGTTGGGTCTTGGCAGACACTGTGACGCCTTCGGAGATGATTGGCGACGAGCCGTGGCAGATGAAGCACAAATTTCCGGAGACGACAGTCGCCGTCTGCGAGAAGCGCGTCATCGGCATTGACCATATGCTCCAACTTCCCACCGGACAGAGGCCACAGGTCATCCTCCTGGACGATGCCTATCAGCACCGCTACGTCAAGGCGGGGATCTCCATCCTCCTTACTCGATACAACAGGCTCATCTGCGATGACCGTCTCCTGCCGGCCGGACGTCTGCGCGAGCCTTTTGAAGAGAGACTCCGGGCCAGCATCGTCATCGTCACCAAGTGCCCCACCGACATCCAGCCCATCGACTTCCGCATCGTGCGCAACAAGCTCGACCTGCTCCCTTACCAGCACCTCTACTTCACGACACTGCAATACATCGATCTCAGAGGGGTCTTTCACAGCCGTCAACTTCCACTCACAGCCTTATCTGGAGCCAAGAGCATACTACTTGTCACGGGTATCGCCACGCCCAAGCTGCTGGCTCAGGACCTGAGGCGATGGAATCAGCATATTGACCGGCTTGCCTACCTCGACCACCACAACTTTACCGACGAAGACATCGAGCGAATCAACCGGCAGGCTGAGCGGCACGATCTTATCGTCACGACTGAGAAAGACGCGGCCCGGCTATGCTTCTGCCAGGAGCTCAGCGAGCATGTCAAGCAGCATCTCTTTGCCCTGCGCATAGAGGTACACTTTTTGCAAGACAAAGGACCGGAATTTGACAAAATCATTACAGACTATGTTAGAAGACGTAATTCAATCCTCCGAATGGCTTAAGGCGCGCATCAACAGCCACCCTTCCATCGCCATCATCCTCGGCAGCGGCCTTGGCAGCCTTGCGAAAGAGATAGAGGTTAAAGTCCAATTTGATTATTGGGATATTCCCCACTTTCCCATCTCCACTGTCGAGGGACATGCTGGGCGTCTGCTCGTCGGCACGCTTGGAGGCAAAGACATCATAGCCATGCAAGGGCGCTTCCACTACTACGAGGGCTACTCCATGCAACAAGTCACCTACCCCATCCGCGTCTTCCGCGAGCTGGGCATCAAGACCCTCTTTGTCAGCAACGCTGCCGGCGGAACCAATCCCGACTTCCATATCGGAGACATTATGATGATCACCGACCATATCAATATGCTTCCGGAAAATCCTCTGCGCGGCAAAAATGTCGACTACGGCCCACGATTTCTCGACATGTCCCATGCCTATTCCCCCGCTCTCATGGCCAAAGCGCGTCAGATTGCCCATGATGAAGGCATTGCCCTGCGCGAGGGTGTCTATCTGGCTACACAAGGGCCCACTTACGAGACACCTGCTGAGTATCATATGTTTCGTTTACTTGGAGCCGATGCCGTCGGGATGTCCACTGTGCCCGAGATTATCGTTGCCCGCCACTGCGGCATCGAGTGCTTCGGTATCAGCGTGATTACCAATGTCGTACAGCAGTCAGCCCAGGTTAGCCATCAGAAGGTCGAAGCTGCCGCTCAGGCAGCCCAAACGCGCTTGACCCAGCTGTTCAAGCAGCTTATCCAGCATTTATAAACCACACATATTATATAATATCTGTCCTTTTTATCAATGCTCAAATTCCTACTTGCTGCAAGTAAATGGCTTGCCAACTATACCTCATTATTCATCATCGGCATCGCCATATTCACTTTCTTCTTTCCCCATACCTTTGACTGGGTCAGAGGCACAACCCAGACTGTCATACTCGGCATCATCATGCTGACGATGGGCCTCACCCTGACCACCGAGGACTTCAAGATACTGGCCCGCCGGCCTCTCGACATCTTCATCGGCGCCTGCGCCCAGTTTATCATCATGCCCGGTGTCGCCTATATGTTAGTTTATGTCTGGCACCTTGAGCCCGCTCTGGCACTGGGCATTCTGCTCGTCGGTTGCTGCCCTGGTGGAGTCTCCAGCAATATCATGAGCTATCTCTGCCACGGCGACGTCGCCTTCTCTGTCGGCATGACATGCGCCTCGACACTGCTAGCCCCCGTGATGACGCCCTTCTTGATGAAGCTCACCGCAGGCGAGATCATCCATGTCGATGCTGCGGGCATGTTCCTCAATATCCTCATTGTCACCATCATTCCTGTGGGCATCGGTTGTCTGCTCAACTATCTGTACAGCCACCGCCCATCCTTTCCCACGCTGCAGCAGCTCATGCCCGGCATCAGTGTCACCTGCCTCGCGCTGATCGTAGGCGGCGTCATCTCCACCGTGCATGACGACCTCATCGCCCGTGGCTTTATGCTCTTCATCTGGACCTTTGCCGTCGTCTTTTGCCACAACTCTCTTGGCTACCTACTGGGCTGGCTGGCAGGTAAGGCCGCCAGATTCAATACAGCCAAAAAGCGCACCATCTCCATCGAGGTAGGCATGCAAAATGCCGGCTTGGCCACCGTGCTCGCGAGCAACTTCTTTGCATCACAACCCCTCGCCGTGCTCCCCTGCGCCATCTCCTGTGCCTGGCACTCGATAAGCGGCACCATCCTCGCTGGCCTCTACCTCCAGTGGGACAAACTGCACCATAGAATGTAATTCCCTCAAAAAACATAGAATCCATATGAACGACAAAAACGCAACTCCCATATCCCAGCTCGGAGAGTTTGGCCTCATCCGGCATCTTACTCAGGACATCAAGCTGACCAATTCCACCTCCTATCGCGGAGTCGGAGACGATTGTGCCGTCATAGAGCCGCAATCAGGATACCGTCAGCTCGTCACCACCGACATTCTCATGGAGGGCATCCACTTTGACCTCAGCTACACGCCCCTCAAGCATCTGGGCTACAAGGCCGCCGTCGTCAATATCTCTGATGTGTGCGCCATGATGGGACTGCCGCAACAACTCCTCGTCTCCCTTGCCGTTGACAAGCGGTTTAGCGTCGAGGACGTCGACCAGATCTACTCAGGCATCCGCCTCGCCTGTGACCGCTACGGAGTCGACCTCGTCGGAGGCGACACCTCCTCATCGCTCACGGGATTGGTCATCAGCCCCACCTGCATCGGTCAGGCCCAAGCCGACAAGATCGTCTATCGCAGCGGCGCCCGTGATACCGACCTCATCTGCGTAAGCGGCAATCTGGGAGCCGCCTACATGGGACTACAGCTCCTCGAGCGCGAGAAGCATGTCTATGACCAGCAGGTGCACAAGGGTGTCTCCTCTGTCACTGCCCAGCCCGACTTCAGCGGCCACGAGTATATCCTCGAGCGACAGCTCAAGCCCGAGGCACGCCTGGACATCGTCCACCGGCTGAAAAAAGCTGACATCCAGCCGACCTCAATGATGGACATCTCCGACGGCCTGTCCTCTGAGCTCCTCCATATCTGCAAGCAGAGCCAGACCGGCTGCCTCATTTATGAGGACCGCATCCCCATCGACCTACAGACCGCAGCCATGGCTGAGCAATTCAATATCAGCCCCACCACCTGCGCCCTCAATGGTGGGGAGGACTACGAGCTCCTCTTCACTGTCTCTCTCGCTGACTACGACAAGGTCAAGCAGCTCGAAGACATCCGCATTATCGGCCGCATCCAGAAGGCCCAGTACGGCTGCGAGCTTGAGACCTCCAGTGGCCAAGACTATCCTCTCGAGGCTCAGGGATGGCAGGCCATGAGTGAAACACCAGACAAGTCAAGCTAAAAACATTATATTGTATGAAAATCGTAAATCTAAGTAAACAAAACTCCATCATCAATCAGTATCTCGCCGAGATACGTGATGCCGATTATCAGCAAAACCGCCTCCTCTTCCGCAATAACATCATGCGTATCGGCGAACTCATGGCCTACGAGATCAGCAAGACCCTCGTCTACGAGCCCCACGACATCCAGACGCCCCTGGGCATTGCCAAGGTCAACCAGCCGGCCAACAAGATCATACTAGGCACCATCTTCCGTGCTGGACTCCCCTTCCATCAAGGATTTCTCAATATCTTTGACAAGGCCGGAGCCGCATTCGTTAGTGCCTACCGCCAGTTTACTGACAGCAAAAAGACAGAAATATCCGTCCATGTCGACTATCTCGCCGCTCCGGAACTCAATGATACCACCCTCATCATTGCCGATCCTATGCTGGCCACCGGCGAGAGCATGGAGGTCGGCTACCGCGCCTTCCTGACCCGCGGCAAACCCAAGACCGTGCACCTCGCCAGCGTCATCGGGACCAAGCAAGGACTGCAGTATCTGCAGAAGGTCATGCCCTACGACAATATCACCATATGGTGTGCCGCCGTCGATCCCAAGCTCAATATCCACAAGTATATCGTCCCCGGCTTAGGCGACGCAGGTGACCTCTGCTTCGGCGACAAGCTCTAGCCCTGTCGTCACGCTCACCATATCCCCTACCTTCCCCGCTATAGGCATCCCGCAGCCTGGCGGGGAAGTTTCCTTTTTCATGTCAAAGAGAGAAACATTCCTCTCTGCCATGTACAATGTCTAAAAAATAGATTTTTAAAATATCATCCGCCTCTCTATTGGTGGCGTATGTCATAGTTTGCCCCTCTGAATGTGGCTCTTTCCTGAAGTCAAGTATCTACTGCTTTAGCTTGTCTTCCTTGTCTTTCTCATTAGCCAGTCTATCCAGTATCTCTGCTCCTTGAGGGTCTACCAGTCTTGAGTAGACTTCTGAGGCGATGAGGTTGGCTAGTTTCTCACCCTTGATACCTTTGGCTCTCCATAGTTTGCCGTAATTCTCATCATTTGCTATCTCATTCCAAAGGGAGGTAGCTCCTTTCTGCATCAGCTGTATGCCTCTCTTCCAGAGTTTAGGATTTTCTCCATGACAGCCCTATCCTACAGATGGTGTATTCATGTATAGGATCCTCTGGCTTAATGACCATCCAAATACATCTCCTATCCTTAGTTACAAAGCCATAGATTTCTCCTGAGGGGTGGTAAACGTGGCTATTTCTTGCCTTTCATTACTACTTCTATCATTTCCAGTAATTCTGTCTCTGTTGAAAACTGACAACCCTCCCCGCCGTCCATTAATTTGTCTATTAGAGTTATCATATAATCTATGTCCTTGTTGTCTAAAAGACTCAACAAAGCTATGCACTCTTTCTTTTTTATTCCCGAGTTTCTGAATATTGCATATAATGTCAACAGTTCTGGAATTTGTTCAATAACTCTCTATAAGCTTGTTTATTGCATCATAATTTTTCATTAATGGTATATGATTTTTCTATCATAAATTCATATCCATTTTCTGTACTCCAAAGATAGGCATTATTTCCATAAAGAATAACTTTCTTAGCTGTATTTCCTTCATTTTCATTTAATTCAGAAGCTAGCTTAAATCAGTATTGACTTGTGAAATTATTGCAGAAGATAATCCCATAATATAGCCATATGTTTTTTTACTCCTTTAGCAAATGTAAGTTGTAAAGCAATTTTTCTCCCATTATTAATAAACTGAGTTATATCATCATACCCATGATTCTTGAGATACTTTGCAAGCTCCTCCTTATTATGGATAATGGTACCAGAGCTTTTCAGTTGCGGAATGGTTTGCAGAACAATGGCATCATCTATTTCCTTCTGGATGGCTTCCTGATTGCTTTCCTTGATACCTTCCTTGCCTAGCTTATCATGAGCATCTGCAATAGTGGCTTTTCTGTCTCCACTATTGGCCTCCCAATGCATTATCTTCTTTGAGGTCACACTGAGTATCTCATCCTTGTCATTGACTATGTACTGCTTGCCATTTAGGAGACCACTACTGCTCTGCCTTGCTGTACAGCTAACTTGGCAAAGATGGTCAGTCTATCTCTTCCTGTATTGGGGGAGCCTTGAATACTTCCTTGCCTTCTCTAATATGGCTTCCTTTTATAGTGTAAGTGACTGCCAAAGGGCAGATAAAGCTGTCCTTTGCAAACTAAATCGTTTGAGGTCTCGTAGAGAAAAAACGTCAACGAACAAGGGCTGCAGACATTTACCTGCTAAAACAAATGTCTTGCTTGTCACAACTCTACCGACAAACAATGACAAGCGTCTCAGTTCAAATTTAATATTTCCTCTACCTATCCTTCTATTTAAAATTAGTTATATATAAGAGAAGAAGGGAAGATAAGCACCCTTTAATTGAGATACTGAGACTGTTCCTTACACACCCAATCTGCAAGCTATTCATCCACAACGAATTATTCTCCACCACATCTCATATTGTCCATCAAAAAGGTTCACAAAAGAGCTCAAAAGAGCGAATTTTGAAGCTCAAAATGGGCTTCGAACTAGCGAAAAATCACGTTTTTGGTACGTTACTCGCCATTTGGGGCTTTCCTTTTGAATGCCCGTTTGCGCTATTCGGAGACTCTTTGGCAGGAAAACGGCTATCTGCTAGGCCATTTCGTGCACTCTACAGGTATTTTGAGAGGGGTGTCGACGATTTCTGCAAGGGATATCACGGCAAATTCGCTGCTCTCTGATATATTCCCCTCCTACCTAACTGCAAAAAGCGCTAACCACGAGATATACGCCACCGAATACCAAGCCGATTGTGTAGGCTTCCCGGAGGGCAATTTACGCGCTGCCCTAGACCGCCTGCGCGGATCAAGCCCTGACAGGGGCAGCCAAAGGCTGTGCGGAAGTTCGCCCTGCCGGGAGTGGAAGGAAGATGGCAATTTTCTTGTATTTAAGTTCCTTTACGAGGCGGATGGAAAGACAAATTCCAGCGCCGTCAGACAGTTCTAAAGGCCTTTACGGGCTTGCCACACTCTTTCCGTAACCAAGCCGTCCTACCTGACTTTAAGCCCCGCTCTGTACTTGTGTATTCGACAAACGACAGCGCTTTATACGCTTACAAGAGACTGCGCTAAGTCTTCTGTAAGGAGCGTTTAGTACTCTGCAAGCGGCAATACAGGCTTTTGGGACGAGAAAAGAGAAAAATTATATAATAAATTTGAGAAGTAGCCTCATGCAGGTGTGTTTTCGGCATTTTTGAGTCGCCTTGTAAGCACCACAAGGTTTGATATCGGTGCAACTACGTCTAATGTAGTTTAAACGAGAAGGCACCTTGTTGTCGTCTGAAAATCAATGCGTTATGGAAATATTGCATATTGTGGAAATTCTTTGAGGTTCAGCGAGCTACAGAAGCGAACTTGTATAAATATTCTATTTGTCAGAATTTTCTCAAAAGTTTTCATATAAAAATTACACTCCGCTAACCGATTCGCGATGGTGACTGATAGATGGGCTGTGCCCATGTGTTTACATTTTCCTCACCTATTACCCGCGTCATCGGGAGGTCTCTATTCTTTTTTGGAGCCGATCGCTATTGTATTTTTCTCCTTCAGAATTGGATGCCCAGTGCTTGTGACGTAGGCTTTCCGTTGTCTGACGGATGAGGAGACAGACTCAGGATGGGAGTCTCTGCCGGGCGAGATACAAAAAGAGGCAGGCGCTTCACAGCAGCTGCCCCTCAACACATTATAATAAGGGAAAAACAAATATTACACTCATTTTTTAATCTTCACCTGTATCGGGAAAGTTGCCGCCAAAGCCCCCTTCGCCGCGTGCTCCCTGCGCATCACGGGCCTGACTATCGCCAGGGACGCGCTGGAAGCGTCGGTTCTGTCTATTCTTCTTATCAGCCGTATACTTCTGATACTGCTCATCGGTCAGGATCTCCTTGATCTGAGCGTCAAGCTTGGTTTTGCGCTCTTGCATCTCTTTGTGTCGTGCCGCACGTTGCTCGTCCGTCATCTCTGAGGTTTTCTGCTGCTTCATCTGCTTTTGCATCTCAGTCTGTTCGGACTGGAAGAGAACTTTGAGTTTGTTGCCCTGTTCTGCGGTCAAGCCATAGCGCTTGACCATCATATTGGCTCTATTCTCCGCCATCTTGGCAGGATCGAGAGAGCGCCGGACACTGCTGGCGCGATTCTGAGTCTGTATGGACTGAGAGTCCTCTGTGTCTTGTGCCTTCATCGTCTGGGCTGGCGCAAGGCTCATCAGCGCGCATGCTGCCGCCATAAAAATTAGTTTTTTCATTTGTTTTATCATTTGCGTTAAGACTATGCCTTACGGCTTGCAAATAGGAGGAGGCCTCTTTGCTTTTGCATCTATAAGACCCTGCAAAATCCAAAAAGTTTAATCTGACATGTCTTTTTTTTATCAATAACATTCTGCACTTGCGTCTGCCTTACGCTCAATTTTCCGGCCGACAGACCGATTGAGTGTGATTCCCTTTATTTATAGCATGTTTTATCGAGATATTTTTACCAAAAATATACGCAATCCACGTCAGATTGCCTATTTTTGTATCATTGATACTATACACAAAAAATGTACCCTCTGAGAAATACGCTATACTGCATCATAGGCCTCATCTGCACCTTGTCCATGACCGCATGCAGCTCCGACGACCATGGCAACGGCAAGGCCGATATGCCCAAGTATCGACACACGGTCATCGTATATATGTCGGCCCAAAACAGCCTCGGCTACTCCCAGGCGGCACTGCTGGACAGTGCTGAAATCGCGTCGGGGGCCTCACGTATGAGAAGTACCCACGACAACCTGATTCTCTATCTCGATGATGACAAGCTGCCACGAATCTACCGGTTTTACAAGGGCGGCGATGGCAAGGGATATATCCAGAAAGTGAAGCAATATAGTACTGACCTCAACAGCAGCAACCCCAGCACGCTGCGTGATGTGCTCGCCGATGTCAAGGCCCAGTATCCGAGCCGCAGCTATGGCCTCGTGATGTGGAGCCACGGGACAGGATGGCTGCCCGATATCATCAGCCCAAGCGGCAGCCAGTCCCGGCTGTCGCGGTCGTACAAACCGATGGGATTTGGCGTAGACGTGGGCACAGGCGGCAACTGGGCGGAGGACCTGGACGCCCAGGGACATCTCGGGCAACAGATGGAGATAGACGACATGACCCAGGCAATCAGCGAGAGCGGCGTCAGGCCCGCCTACATCTTCTTTGACGCCTGCCTCATGCAGTGTGTCGAGGTAGCCTACTCCCTGCGAAATGTGACCGACTATATCGTCGCCTCACCTGCCACGACATCCGGCTACGGGGCCTTCTACTACGACCAAATCCCCAATGGGCTCTTCTGCTATCCCTACGGAGACGACAGCATCAAGACGATGGTCGATACCTACTACTACAATAGCGTGGACGACGACCGCCTCAAGGACTACTACGGCAAACAGGGCTGCGTTATGTCGGCCATCAAGACCTCCCGGCTCGACCAGCTCGCCACAGCCACTGCCTCGGCCCTGGCACTGGCAAAGACTTATACTGGTGTGAATCAGTGCGATACGACATGGTATCCCGAGGTCAGCGATGTGCAACCCTACTGCGACTTTCTCCACACATCTTACCCCGACATGTACGACATGGCCTGCGGCATGAAGGCTTTGCTGCCCGAGGCTGACTACTGGCAATGGCGCACGGCCCTCGACCAATGCGTGGTGTACAGCCGCATGTCCGACTCCTACTATCTCTATTCCTATAACGGCGAAGTCTACACACAGGCCTGCGACCGGGCCAATGCCTGCGGCGTCTCCATGTTCTTTCCCCGCAAGATCTATTCGCTCTACAGCTACTATGGGGACCTCAATGAGTTGATCAAGGATACCCCGTGGTATCGCGCCGTCTGGTCTTAGCCTCACCCCTGCAAGTTATCTGCGCCAACGACGTCTCTGAGGAGCATGGGTACCCTTCTCTCCACTCTCAACTGAAGTCATAAACACCAAGGGCAAATGACCTGCCGACAGCCTTTGCCAAATAAAAGAAGAAGGACAGAACGCTTGTCCGGCCCTTCTTGTACATATGAAAAAAGTTTAGTTTGTTTCTCTTTTTACCTGTATTCGTAGCACCCCGCATCAGCCGTCCCGTCGCTCAGGCGGTCCACTCCGTCGCGGTCCTGCAGATAGTACTGCTGCGTGATGCCTATGTCGGCGGCTCCACGGGCCAAAGAGAGGCTGTCCAGATGAAAATCAAAGACGAGCCAGTCCAGATTGAAACCGGGGAAATTACCCTCGCGATGCAACTTGTTGGCCGTCACATCCCACACATTGCCCACCACTTGGGGATCGTCCTTGATCTCCGGCGTATTGAGCAGGCAATTGTAAAATCCGTAATTAAAGTTCGCATCGGCAAAGGTCTCGCTTTGTTCGCCAGCCACCTCGTCCTCGCTGTAGCCCGTCACGATGCAATTGTAGAAAAAGGCGCCCAATAGCGGATAGGCCCTGCCAGACTGCTCATTGGTAAAGGCCAGGGCAACGCCTCTCATGCCGTCAAATGGATAGAATTGGCCTATCGTGCAGTGTACAAACTGTGCATCACCCCCGATGAGACTGACGCAGTGGCCACCGGCATTGGTGATCTGACTGTTGCCCACCCACAGCTTGCTGCTTACTGCTTCGAGGCAGTGGCCGCCAACATTGTGGATGACGCTGTTGACCAGCCTCAGCTTCTCCCTATAGACATCGGACGAGTCGCATCGTATGCCGTAGGATCCACTGTGGATATCCGTGTAGGTCAGTCGGTTACCATAGCTGGTGCTACTCAGGCGGACTCCGCCCCACTGATTGGAGACGCGGTCGTAAGGCTGATTTTCAAACATCATATCCATCCTATCGCCCCTCAACACAACGGGGTGCAGGAGCGTTCCATCGCTGATTAGCGTGCCCTCCACCAGCATCGAGGCATTGCTCTGGAAGAGCAGCCTCACGCCTGCTGCAAGCGTCAGCGTGGCCCCTTCGTCGACGGTCAGACCTCCGGCGATGACGTACGGGCGCTGAGCCACCAGAGTCGTATCTTGAGTGATATGGACATCTCGGAGCCATATCACATTTTGGCTATAGGCCTGCAGCACGACTCCCTGAGTCGTCCCATTGGCGAGAGTGAACTGCAACGTCGCCTCGTGGAGCACCTTGTCATCTGTATCCGTCACCTCGGGAGTCATCTCGACAAAAACCAGCAGACTGTCATCCTTGCGGCAATCAATAGATGTGGTCAAAGTCCCGCCGACATTGGTGCCGTCCACATTAGCGCGAAAACCGTTGCTCTTGCCATCCTTGAAACCCACGGCCACGATGCTCACACCGTCGCTGTTATGATTGTATATCGTGAAGCCACGGGTCACAGAGCTCGTTCCGGCAATCACCGTATCCATTCTGAGTGTATCGACCGAGAATACCAAGACGTCGCCTTGGGCTGTCTCAAACTTCTCCTCGCTTGTACAAGCCGCCATCGCCATGATAGCCAGGCTGCAGATCAGAGCACGTATCGTTTTCAAAACATTCATATTTTACTCTTTAAACGGATTTTTTGCCCGGATATTATATCAGACCCTGTAAAATCCCATTCTACCCTGACTAATAAGCGGCAGCGAGACCCTCAACCAGCAGCATGGGCCAGCATGATGGGGCTTATCTGAGCGAAAAGCCCATTTTCAGCAAATTATCACTAACTTTGCACCCGCTAATCGTAAAAATCCACAGAAAAAATAAAAAAACCATGATAACCACCATCATATTTGACCTCGACGGCACCCTGCTCAACACCCTCGACGACCTCGCTTCAAGCGTCAACTACGCCCTGTGCCAAAGCCACTACCCGCAACGCACTACCGCTGAGGTGCGCCAGTTTCTGGGCAACGGCATCCGCTACCTGATAGAGCACGCCGTGCCCAAAGGCACCCCGCAGGATGATTTTGAGAAGTGTTTCGCCTGCTTCAAGGCCTACTATATGGACCACTGCCTAGACGAGACACGCCCCTACGACGGGATACCGAAGCTACTTCATCAGTTGCACGACCGGGGCTACAAGCTCGCCATCGTGTCCAATAAGCTGCAGCCTGCTGTCACTGAACTGCAAGAGCGCTTCTTCAACGCCTACATCACCGTTGCTATCGGCGAGAGCCCTGAGGTGCGCCGCAAGCCTGCTCCCGACAGCGTATATCGCGCGCTTGATCTCCTCCATAGCTCGCGCGACGAAGCCATCTACATCGGCGACTCCGAGGTGGACATGGCAACAGCCCACAATGCCGGTCTCCCCTGCATCTCCGTGCTGTGGGGCTTCCGCGACCGAGACTTCCTCATCGCCAAAGGAGCTTTCCACATAGCCAGCCAGCCGTCTGACATCCTCAGTCTCCTCTCTGACGCAGAAGCATAGGACGCACCCCTTCAGCACCTACCTCACTTGAGTTGACTGACTCATCCTGACACCATACCGTATGAGATGTATATGAGATGAACGCAGGGCGACATGAGAAAAATACCCTACGGGATAAGCAGACGGCCACGTTGCCGCACCATAAAAGCGCGTGTGGCATAGTCTCGATAAAGCCCGATGGGAACATTTCCAATCGCTATGGCCCGATATCAAGAGAGGCTATAGGAAAACTACGTAATTAACTTTTGCTCTGTTAGATTACTTTCAGAAAAGCATTGGCTTGAGCCTGCAGCTTTTCTTTTTGAACCTCGCTAAGTGTGACCTTATTCGTAGCCCAAGCCTCAGCATTGACAGAGAGGCCGACGGGTGGCACACCTGCCAAGTCCGCCTTGATAAAAGTGAGCAGATCCGTCAGTTTATCGATCATTCCCTTGGTCGCAAACTTGCCACCGATACCCGTCACCGTGACCTTCTTGCCGGCGATGGCCGTGGTACTCTGAGGGTCCTTGGGATTTGACGTACGCGAAAGCCAGTCCAGCATATTCTTGAGATACCCTGGATAACTGAAGTTGTATTCGGGCGAAAAGATCCAGACGGCATCAGCCTGGGCAACGACCTGGCGCAGACGATCTACGGCAGGTAGCACCGGATATTCTGCATCTTGATTGACAAAGGGAACATCCGAAAGGTCCGGTTCGCTGACCGCTGCCCGGTCTCCGATATAGTCTTTTACGAACTCCGATACTTGGCGATTGAATGACGCCTTGCGGAGCGACGCGATAATGAAGAGTATACGTTTCATCTGGTCTTGATTAATATAGTCTGCCGGGGTAAAGATAGTCATTTTATCTTAATGTCCAAATTGTCAAATAAGAATATGATAAGACCCAAGGCACCGGATGCACCAATATTGCGTCTTCCCCCATAACCTGAAGGCAGACAGACGGCGGCATAGAATGTCGCTCCATTTGCTCAAATCGAGCCACATAGTCCCTTATACGAGTCTAAGCAGCCGCCATTTGTGCATCGAGTCTCCTCCAAAGCCGTCAATTATGCCTGTCTACGTTTCTCTAATTGACGGATAACAAAGTATCCGCCAAAGATCTGCAAGAGCATGCCGGGAACGCCAATATGGAAATCCTGTAAGGCACTCTGTAGGCTGCCGCTGAGTCCCCATTCGCCCAGAGAACCGATGAGCTGATAAGCCAGCACTATCCCCCCGAGGGCAAGCAGCGTTACCTTACCCGACCTCTTAGCTGCATAGGCGGCTGCCAAGGCGAGCACGATGGACTTGAGTAGGATAGACGGGAGGACCGGCAATGCCGGCATGCCAAAGAGCAGTGAGTTAAGCACGGGTGACAGTAGAGCCGTGAGCAACCCGACGCGCCAGCCGAAGCAATAAGCACCTACGAGAGTGAAAAAGTATATCGGCAACCAGCGGGGACCTCCCATCGGTACAATATGGCAGAGCTGGGGAAGAAGGATATTCCCAATAACGAAAAGCAAGCCCAGTCCAAGTGTAGAAATCCACCGTCCGAAAGCCGCTATAGAATCATTTGAATTATTCATATCTGATTGATTTTATGTCTATTAATTACGATTGTTTAAGTTGTTCTACAAATTGGTCTATCTTATGCAGTTCATTGGGAATCATAATCTGCTGCGGGCAATGCGGGATACACTGGCCGCAACCGATGCAATGGTCCGCCTGGCGCTCAGGTTGTATGCGCCGGTCATAGCTGACGAGATACTGGCGACGGTACTTCTGATAGTTGTCGTCGGTCGAGAGCCCCGGCAATTCGCCTTCATTCTTGATCTTATTGTAGTGGACAAAGATAGCTGGTATATTGACACCATAGGGACAAGGCATGCAGTACTTGCAGTTGTTGCACGGGATGGTGTCAAATCCCATAATCTGCTGGGCGATGTCGTCTTCGAGGAACTTCATCTCCACGTCCGTGAGCGGCTTGAGGGGACAGAGGCTGTTGAGATTGTCCTTCAGATGCTCCATATATGTCATGCCGCTGAGCAGGGTGAGCACACCAGGACGAGTCGCAGCATAGCGGAAGGCCCAGGAGGCCACACTCCGCTCCGGATCGCGCTTCTTAAGCTGCACGGCAATGGGATTGGGCACGTTGCTGAGTCGGCCGCCGAGGAGAGGCTCCATGATGACGGCGGGAATATTCCGCTTCTGCAGCTCGTTATAGAGATACTCAGCGTCGGTGTTGCGCTCATTAATTTCATTGGCAAACTTCCAGTCGAGATAGTTGAGCTCGATTTGCACAAAATCCCAATGGTATTTGTCATTTTGTGACAAGAGATGGTCAAAGACCTTGACATCGCCATGATAGGAGAATCCGAGATTGCGAATGATGCCCTTCTGCCGCTGCTCTACGAGGTAGTCGAGAATTCCATTTTTGATATACCTACCCTCAAAGGCCTCCATGCCATCCATGCCGATGCCGTGGAGTAGGTAGTAGTCGATGTAGTCCACCTGCAGAGCCTTCAGGGAGTTGTGGAACATCTCTATACTAGCTTCGCGTGACCACGTATCAGGACTGAAGTTGCTCATCTTGGTCGCCACATAGTAGCTCTTGCGCGGATGGCGATGGAGGGCAATACCTGTGGCCTCCTCGCTCTTGCCTTTGCAGTAAGCCGGAGACGTGTCAAAGTAGTTGACACCGTGCTCGATGGCATAGTCTACCTGCTTATTGACCATCTCCTGGTCTATCGGCGCATCGCTGTCGCGGGCTGCCGTACCATCCTCCGTCGGGAGGCGCATCATGCCATAGCCCAATATGGAGACACGGTCTCCCGTATGCTGATTGACCCGATAGGTCATCTTGCCCTTTGGCGGCTCATGGACACCTATCGCGGTCTCCTGTCCCTTCGGGCCGACGCCTTTGCAGCTGGTCAGAACGGCCGACGATGCGACAGCACTGGCGCCAAAGACCTTGAGAAACTTACGACGATTAATCTTATTACGATTGCTCATAGTAGAGATATTGTCAGATTAGAAATGGGAAAGAAAAGGCAGCCTTGATGCATTCACCGGCAATCAGACTTCCCTATGTTGCTCATGCCCCTCGATATAGATGGCACTAAAGGGCCGTGACGGACAGACATACTCGCATGCGCCGCATCCGATGCACTTATCTTCGTTGACCACTGGGATAATGGCGGGGCGACCGCTCTTGGTGGTGAGATTGTCGACCATAGTCATCGTGATAGCCCCTGTCGGGCAATGACGGGCGCAGTTGCCGCAAGAGACATCATCCGTCAGTACGACACAGTTTCGTCTCACCCAGACCGCGTGTCCAATATGGATAGCCGACTTCTCGCTGCGATCAATGCGGCGTATTGCTCCCGTGGGGCAAACATCGCTACAGCGCGTACACTCCGGGCGGCAGTATCCGCGCTCATACGACATCTCAGGCTGCATCAAGTGGAGCAGGTCCGTCGTGGGGCGGAGCACGCCGTTGGGACACTCGCTGACACAGAGCTGACAGGCAGTGCAATGCTGGGCAAAATGCTGGGCGCTCATTGCCCCCGGCGGCAAGAGCCGGGTGGAACGATGCACCGACTTTTTCTCCTCAATGACGGCAAGGCCACCATCCACTTTCTTCTTTTCCTGAGCCATCAGAACCGTACCGGCAACCATCGCCGTACCGAGCAAGAAAGCCCTTTTAGACATATCTGTAGCCTCTGCGCTTGTAGCGGACGCCTCGTCAACCGGCGACAGCACTTTAAGCTGAGAAGGTCTGGGACTGTAGGAGATTGCATCCTTGTGACATTTGCCGATACAGTCTCCGCAGGCGACACAGCGCGAATAGTCGACCTTATAATGCTTGTAATCGATAGCCGAAGCCTTGCAATTACGGGAGCAAAGGCCGCACTGGACACACTTGTCCTCATCCAGACGGACCTTCAGCCAGGCAAAGCGGGACAGAAGACCCAGCACCGTCCCCACGGGGCATATCGTATTGCAGTAGGTACGTCCTCCGCGCCAAGCCAAGATAGCGACGGCGACCAGCGTGACCGCGGCCACGACCAAGGTCGGCAGACCCTTAATCCATACATCAACCGAGTAAAAAGCATAGCTGTCCACCCGTTCAGCCCAGTATGCCAGCGCATTGTTGCCCCACAGATAGAAAGGCTGCAAGAGATTGCTCACGATGCGTCCGTAGCTGCTGTACGGAGCGAGCAGCGCTACCAGTGAGGAGACCCCCGCCAGCAAGGCGACGACGAAGACACCGAGCACCGTATAGCGCAACACACTCTTAGCCGGCGAATAGGAGAAGCGGTTGCACCTCACCCTGCCGTGGAGCCACGAGACCACATCCTGCATGACCCCCATCGGACAGATGACAGAACAGTAGATGCGGCCAAATATCAGCGTGACGATGACCAACGCAGCCACCACCACAACGTTGAGAGCCATTATCGCGGGCAAAAACTGGATTTTCGCCATCCACCCGAGGCACGTCTGCAGCGTCCCCGTGAAATCGAGGAAGAGCAAAGTAATACACAAAAAGAAGATTACCGCCAGTGTCTGTCTGATTCTACGCAACATAGCCGTTCTGTTTTATTTGTTGCAAAGATAATCTTACTTTTTCAATCCAAAAGTCATATAAATCACTTTTAAATCAACCGATTTTACTTTTGCCGCGCATGAGTACAGAAAAAAATAGCGCGCTCATTGTGCGACCCATCAGAAAAAAGCGTACCTTTGCACCGCTCTTATGAGCAACATCCGCAAGAAGGGCTTGACTGGTTTTGACAGCGGGCAGAGGATGTACGTAAGCACGCGGAGCCTTGCAGCACTTGCTCCTTAAACTGAGTATTGCAACATATAATTGGCGAAAACAATTACGCTCTCGCTGCCTAATCGAAGTACAGTAGATTACTGGCTCAATCCCGTCACCAGGTGACAGGACGAGACGTCGCTCAAGCGGTGTGGTTCCGAATCGTCTTGGTCTAGCGGCGCAGGTAAATCGGAAATAGTCTGGCATAACCTCGTACGTCGGATGAAAATTTAGAGGATAAGGTACCAGTTAGTCGTCCGGGGCTTGCTGATATTCGAAAACCAAAGCCGGAATAAACGTGTAGAAAGCGTATGGCTTCCCCGTTTGGACGAGGGTTCGATTCCCTCCAGGTCCACGCAGCGAGCAGAGCAGGTGATGTAGTCAAGACTACACCACCTGTTTGATTTATAGAGCCCATATCACCCTCTCACCATCTGGCCAATCACCCAAGCCACTGCCCGGTTCCGACATCCCTAAGATTTTTGCAACGAGGAGACTGATTTTTTTGTCAAATTATTTGGCAACAATAAAAAAAGTAGTACCTTTGCATCCGAATTGAGACCATTGGGATATGGTGTAATGGTAACACAACAGATTCTGGTCCTGTTTTTCCTGGTTCGAGTCCGGGTATCCCAACGAGACAAGCCGCATTACTCCAGTCAGTAATGCGGTTTTCTTTTATTCTTTTCCCATTACAGCCCAGCAGTATCAGCGCCTTACCATATTATAAATAGAGCATCCGTCCCACTGGCGCCATCCCGTCATGTACAGGATGAGGAGCAGGCTCCTTCTTGCCGCTACTCGCCCTCTCCGACTCACCTCTCTACTTCCGTCTCCGTCGCCACCATCGCCCGATATGACTTTCGGCTCAGAGAGATTGGCGGGGTAGATTTTTTTACGAAATGTCTGCCGTCAATGGAGGCGTGATGTGCCGTTCCGCCGTAGCCTGCGCCATATTAGGTGCAAGTTCGGCCTCAGTTCCATTCCATAGGAATATATCGACAGACTGCTCTACCGAGAGCAGTTCTTGCAGGTCGTGGATGGATTATGGAGCGGATGCTGTTTGAAATATGGCAAACAACTGGATGGCAAACGGCAGATGAACATCATCAATAGGCTATTCTATCATGTAGCCAATAATCTAGACAGCTTTGCAAGAAAGACGGAACTCACCTACAATGAGATTAACATATTATGGGTATGATTATGTTATATGTTTTACAAATGTTTTAATCCATCATATTTTATACTCAAGTTTCGGAAGAAAAAAATCGTTACGTTATGCAGTTTTAGCAAGTGACTGAACAAGGTCAGTCATCGGTTGTCTGCGATAATCTGTCGCATCACATCATCCTCGTTGAACGTGAAGCTTCCTGCAACAGTGCTAACAACTTCAAGTATCGCACCCCAGATATAGTCGATCACTGTAATTTCCTTCACGCCTGAGTGCATATCTCTGAACAGTCCACCGATTGTCTCATAATTGTGGAACCGCTGACATAGGCCATGATGTTGTATCGTATGGTAACCAGCACAGCGTAGGCGGTTTGAGAAGTGATGTTGCGGCAGGAGCAGTCGCTCAGGCCCAGGTTTCTCTTTGTGTCCTCATAGAAGGCCTCGATACCCCATCTCATGGCATAAAACGCGGTATGCTTCATGAAGTTAAGTTTGAGGCCTGTAGTCACCAGAGCACTCCACTTTTCCGCCTTTTTCCTCTTGCAAAGGAAGAGACGCACCTTCTTCTTGCCAAGTGTCGCATCCATCACGGCGCACTTGCAGTGTAGCGCCCTGCTGTATTTGGACCGCTTCGCCGCCTGCAGCTTTCTCAAAATGACATTAATTGTCAGTTCTCCCCACTGCGTACCATATTTCGTGTTTTCCATCTTGCCCATTCCCGAGAGATGGAACTTCTTCTTTGAGAGGCAGACATATTCTACAAGTCAGATGATTGTGAACCAGCTGTCCACCAGTAAGTACGCACTCAAACGGCATAGGGTTGGCGATGGCACGTTTTACCATCTTCTTGATGAGCTCACACTTTGACGTGAAGTACTCCTCCTGTCTCTTGGCACCGGGGTGCTGCGGGTCACGCGTTTTCGAGAATCCCTCCTTGCACTGCTTGGCCGTCAGCTCCTGCGGTTTCCTCTCATTCTTCCCGTTCTCACACAAAAGGCTCTGCTCCTGGCACAGGACGGTCTTTTCCGTCACTCCAAGCCTTTGTCAGAGCCTTGAAGCCGGTATGCTTCTGAACCACGTACGAGAACACCCTGCCTATCTTCTCGATGTTGCGGCCGGTCTTTGGCAGGTCCGTGTCATGCAATATAATCACATAGGGCAGCTCTGATTCCCTGTGATCAGTCCTAATGGTGATGGGTCAATCATTTTACTTCCGAAATTTGAGTCTGTAACCTTGTAACTGTTGTCATAGTTTTGTTGTTGTCGTTTTTTTGTGTGAATGGGGTTTACAAATGGGATTAGCAATAGTTGGCTAGGGAGAGTTCGCTCATAACTTCTCTACGAGACCTCAAAAGCTTTTGAGGTCATAAAGGGAGTTGCCAAGGGGCGGCAAACCGGAAGGCGAAATTACGCAAGCCTAAAGCCGCCTGCGCGTATCATGCCCTACCGGGGAAGACGGTGGCGTCTGATGGGCATGGATGATGATGAGAGTTCTTCTTCTCCTCTCCCACTGACCAGATAGTCACGAGAGGGAGTAGAGATAGGGGCGATTACTGCTTGCTGACAAGCAGGGGGAAGCGTACCTTAGTACCGACGGGCACGACATCGGGATTGGACAGGCCATTGTAAAAGACAACATACTTGGCCATTTCCTTGGAGCCGTAAATCTGCTTGCTGAGCCTGATCAGGGATTCTCCAGACTTCATTGTATGAACCTTGTAGGTACCCGCTATCAGATGAGTGGCGGAGGGCATCTGATTGTATTTACGACTCTCCTGACGCAGCTGGGCCTTGCGCTTCTCCAATGCTACGGAGTCAGCCTGGGCGGCTGCCATGCGGAGGCGGACGCTGTCTGCATGAGTGGCACGCTTCACAGTGTCCTTGGACAAATTGCCGGTCTTCGGGCGCTGCGGACTGCTGGTGGCTTGCGGCTTCTGTACCTGCGCACTAGGGGATGATGAGGCTGCCTGCGGAACAAATACGCGATAATAGCCCAGCAGATAACCGCACACGCCGACCAATACGATACAGAGGACGATGAGCCATCCCCTCCGCCCAGTGGCAAAGAAGGTGCCCTCCTGCCCATCATCGGAGGTGTCGTCGATGGTCTCTGACGGCGCGGGAGTGTTCGGCTCGCAGGAACCATCTTGCTGTATCCCTGCGTCACGGTCTGACGACTCGCTCACAGCTTCACCGGTATTCTCCTGGCTGTCAAGGGCAGACTGTTCTGAGGCGTCCTCGGGTGAAAGTTGGTCAGTGACGGCAACTGTATCTGGAGAGGTCTGTTCCTCTGCAGATGCATGCGGCTGAGCGACGTCGGTCGAGTCAGTCTCGGGTGCTTCGTCATCACCTATATAGGCAGTAGAGACCGGTATCGCGTCGTATGCTGGCTGCAGCAGACAGGAAGAAGGCGGAACTGAGACAGAAGGCGCAGTCTGAGGCTGAGCGCTTTGGTCTACAGAGGGCTGAGAGAGGGAGACTGCTCCGTCGGAGAACGGAGTATCCTCGGGAGATGCAGCCTCGGAAATGGTCTCTGTGGGAGTCAAGCCATCGGACGCCACGGCAGAGGAGTCATCGATGGTGACAGTCTGGAAAGAGGAGAAAGGCTTGTTAATGCGTTCGGCAAGCGCCTTGTCCGGGGTGAAGGAGATGCGGCTATGGGAAGCAATCTCAATGCGCTCTCCTGTATTGACACTGACGCTTTCGCGGCCGCGGACCGTCAACAGCTTAAATACGCCGAGCCCTTTGATCTTGACATAATTGTCAGCGTAGAGATGCGTCCCGATAAGTTCAAATACGGCACGTAGCGTAGATTCGGATGCGCTCTTGGTGAGCTTGGTCCGGCTGCTCATAGCTTCTGCAAAATCTCGTAATGTAATGCGCGGCATAGTTTGGTTGGTTGGGAGCTGTATTTTTCTTTTCTTTGGGGAGGAATAATCAGTCGTTGTCTGTGTTGGCCCGTCCTCTCGTCTTAAGCGAAGAGCTCTCCTTGAAGTTGACGGTCAATTTTGGGGGCACAAGCATACGCTTACCTGATGCGGGATTGACAATGACACGCTCATTGCGCTTCTTTACTTCAAAGGTGCCGAAGCCGCTGACGGCCACTTCGTTGCCCTGCTCGAGCTGCGTGGCGAGGGTCTCGACCAATCCGTCTATCCTCTTCTGAGCTTCCTTGGGTGCTATGCCCAGGCGGGCGGCAAGCGCAGAAACAAATTCCTTATTGTTCATCTCGCGTAAATTTTATTTATCAGTGAGGGTTGTACCAATCAGGTCAAAGTCCTCTGTGCCCGTAATCTTCACATTATAAAAGGAGCCCGTTTGCAGTTTTCTCTCCTGCCGCGGGATGAGTACCTCTCCGTCGACCTCGGGCGAATCGTACTGCGTGCGCCCAATGAAGTAGTCTTCCTCCTCGCGGTCGATAATCACCCGCAGGGTTTGCCCTACCTTCTTCTCACAAAGCTCGACAGCGATGTCCTGCTGGAGTTGCATCAGGCGAGAGAGACGCTCCTGCTTGACGGTCTGCGGCACATCATCCTCATAGTGGGCGGCTGCATAGGTACCCTCCTCCTCGCTATAGCTGAAGGCGCCCATCCTGTCAAAACGGATCTCGCGGGTAAAGTTCATGAGGTCCTCAAAGTCCTGATCGGTCTCTCCGGGGAAGCCGACCATGAAGGTGGTACGCAGACAGATATCTGGAATCTCCTCGCGCAGACGCAGCATCAGATCACGCTGGTACACGCGGGTGGTGTGGCGATGCATGCGCTGGAGAACAACGTCACTCGAGTGTTGCAAGGCGATGTCAAGATAGTGGCAGACATTGCTGCGCTCCTTGATGACGGGGATAAGGTCCATCGGAAACTGGTGAGGATAGCCGTAGTGCAACCGTATCCATTCCACGCCAGGGACGTCGGAGATGCGGCACACGAGCTCAGCCAGCCGACGCTTCCCGTAGAGGTCGAGACCGTAGTAGGTGAGTTCTTGGGCTATGACTTGAAACTCCTTGACGCCCTGCAACACGAGGGCCTTGACTTCCTCGATGATATTCTCCATGGGACGGCTCTTGTGCGGACCGGTGATGATAGGGATGGCACAGTAGGCGCACTTGCGGTCACAGCCCTCGGCAATTTTGAGATAGGCGTAATGGGAGGGCGTCGTGATGAGGCGCTTGTCGGCACATGAGGGATCGTACTGGAGATGAAGCTCGCGCAGGACGCCTTGCCAGTCAAACTTGCCAAAATAGCGATCGACCTCGGGAATCTCCTTATTGAGCTCCCTGAAGAAGCGCTCCGACAGACATCCAATGACATAGAGTCTCTTGAGTTTGCCCTCGCGACGGGCCTTGCAAAGGTAGAGTATCATATTGATGCTCTCCTCCTTGGCATCATTGATGAAGCCACAAGTATTGACGACGGCGACATCGCCGTGAAGACGCTTGGGATTGTGGTAGGTACGGAAGCCGCCTGCCTTGAGCTGATAGAGGAGGTGTTCGGAATCCACAAGATTTTTGGAACACCCCATGGTGATGATGTCAACGCGCCGTATCATTTTGCCTGAAGATTGACGTTGTCAAAGAGGGCATTGACAAACTCGCGCTTGTTGAAGGGCTGCAAGTCTGTCACCTTTTCGCCTAAGCCGATGAAGCGCACGGGGATCTTAAACTGGTGAGAGATGCCGATGACGACTCCTCCGCGGGCAGTGCCGTCAAGCTTGGTAATCGTAAGCGAAGTGACGTCTGTCGCCTGCGAGAACTGCTTGGCCTGCTCAAAGGCATTCTGTCCTGTCGAACCGTCGAGGACGAGCATCACGTCGTCGGGGGCGTCTGGCAGGAGCTTCTTCATGACGTTTTTGATCTTGGTCAGCTCGTTCATAAGGCCCACCTTGTTGTGCAAACGTCCGGCCGTATCGATGAGCACGACGTCTGCCTCATTTTTAATCGCCGAACTTAGTGTATCATAAGCTACGCTGGCGGGATCGCTTCCCATCTGCTGCTTGACAATAGGCACACCGATCCTGTCAGCCCAGATTTGAAGCTGCTCGACGGCTGCCGCGCGAAAGGTGTCTGCGGCGCCGAGATAGACCTTAAGTCCCTGCTGCTTGAAGAGATAGGCCAGCTTGCCAATCGTCGTGGTCTTGCCTACGCCATTGACGCCGACGACCAGAATGACATAGGGCGTGGTCTTGTCGGGATGGACCAGGTCGGGCACCGGATCATCGGCTAGCATCTGCGCAATCTCGTCGCGCAATATATAGTTGAGCTCACTGGTCTTGACATACTTGTCCCGCTGGACTCGGGCCTTGATGCGATCGATGATCTCAATCGTCGTCTCCACGCCGACATCGGCAGAGATGAGCGTGTCCTCCAGATTGTCCAGAACCTCATCGTCAACAGTAGACTTGCCGGCGATGGCGCGGGTCAGTTTTTCGACAACTCCCGTCTTGGACTTGGCAAGTCCCTGATCCAAAACCTTCTTGTTGTCCTCGCTGAGCTTGTTGTCGCGGCTGAATATCTTAAAAAATTTCATAGTGGAGTGAGTCTTTAGTTGCAAACTTAATCATTTTTTTGTAAACGAGCATGCTTCCCGCACTCAAATGACGAGAGATAATTTTGAGCATCAGACAAACGTCAAAAAAAATCCCCTTTACTCTCTGCAGAGGAAAGGGGGCTTTATGTGTTACTTTGTGTTATGCTTGGAATATACCCTTGAAAAATTAGTTTTCAAAGAACTTCTTTACATCTTCATTGAGTACCATACGCTCGTCAAAGACATATGCGCCCGTTTTGGGGCTCTTGACCATCTTGATCACCTTGGAATATGCTCGTCCGTCAGTCTTGCCCGACTGGAGAGTTGCGACTACTTTTTTTGCCATAGTTTATATCGTTGACTTGTATAGATTACTTGATTTCCTTGTGGATTGTCATCTTCTTGAGGATGGGATTGTACTTCTTCAATTCCAGCCTATCGGGAGTGTTTTTACGGTTCTTTGTAGTGATATAGCGAGAAGTACCAGGTAGACCGCTATTTTTCATCTCCGTGCACTCCAGGATGACCTGTACTCTGTTGCCTTTAGACTTGTTTGCCATAGTCTGATGTTTGATTTTTAAGTATTAAGCGATTACTCTGATTTCGTCCCAGCTGATGTAGCCTTTTTCTACGGCCTGCTTGAGCGCGGCATCCAAACCGACCTTATTAATCATTCTCAATCCAGCTGCACATATCGTGAGGCTAATCCAGCAATCCTGCTCTACATAGTAGAACTTCTTCTTAAACAAATTGAGATCGAAACTACGCTTCGTCCTGCGCTTAGAATGCGAAACGTTGTTCCCAATCATTGCTTTTTTTCCGGTGATTTGACAGATTTTCGACATTACTCTATTATTCTTATTTTCTGATTAGTCTATGAGGTTATCTGATTCGGACTGCAAAGGTAGCATTAATTATTGATATTCACAATCATTTACGCCAAAAAAATTATTCTTTTCCCAAATCTTCGTTCAGAAAATTACGGAGCATGGACAGCGCCTTGTACGTAGCGTTAATCACATTCTCCTCCCTACCCTCATTGCCAACTTGGTGGTACGTAATGATCTCATCGGCCGAGCCGACGGCAATCCAGATAGATCCGATGGGCTCATCCTCAGTGCCTCCACCGGGACCGGCAAAGCCTGTCATCGCTACGGCATAGTCTGTGCCAAACAGCTTTATGGCTCCCCGCACCATCTCGCGCGCGACGTCCTCGCTTACTGCGTTCTTTTGCGCGATGAGCTCCTTGCTCACGCCCAACAGCTGCTCCTTGCACTCGTCTGCATAGGCTACGATACCGCCCTTAAAGAAGTCCGAGCTGCCGGGATACTCCGTGAGCAATGTCGCCAGACGGCCGGAGCTGCAGCTCTCTGCTGTCGAGATCGTCTTGTCTGTATTCCACATCAGCCGGTTTATCTCGCGGCTCAGTACTTTTAGCTTAATATTCATTGTCCTATAGAGTATAAATTTTGATTATCTAAACGTCACCCGGGAATAGGCCGGCTTATCGAGCGAACAGAACTCCTTGTCCTGATACTTGAAGTAGCCTGCCATGGCGATCATGGCGCCATTGTCTGTCGTGTAGGAGAAGGGTGGGATGTAGACGTCCCATCCGGCAGTGCGGCCCTGCTCGAGGAAGGCTTCGCGCAATCTGGTATTGGCGCTTACTCCGCCGGCTACGGCGACGCGGTAGATGCCGGTGTCCTTGACTGCCATCCGCAGCTTACTCATCAGCACGTCGACGACGGTCTTCTCAAGCGAGGCAGCCAGGTCTTCCTTGTTCTCCTCGATGAAGTGCGGATTTTCGTGCATCTTGTCCTCGAGGAAGTATAGGAAGGAAGTCTTGAGCCCACTGAAGCTGTAGTCATACCCCTTGATATGGGGCTTGCTGAAGGTGAAAGCCTCCGCATTGCCCTTACGGGCCAGACGGTCAATGATCGGGCCACCCGGATATCCAAGACCCATAAACTTGGAGCACTTGTCTATCGTCTCTCCAGCGGCATCGTCGATCGTCTGACCGAGCACTTCCATGTCATTATAGTTGTTGACCTTGACAATCTGTGAATTGCCTCCGCTGACAAGCAAGCAGATGAAGGGGAAATCCGGTGTCTTGCGCTCCTTGTCCTTCACCTGTATGAAGTGGGCCAATATGTGCCCCTGCAGATGATTGACCTCTACGAGGGGCTTGCCGAGCGCGATGCTCAGGCCCTTGGCAAAGGAAACGCCTACCAGCAGCGACCCGAGTAAGCCAGGACCGCGGGTAAAGGCAATTGCCGTAATCTCTTCTTTGTCGATGCCAGCCCGCTTGATTGCCTGGTCAATGGTGGGCACTATATTTTGCTCGTGAGCACGGCTGGCCAGTTCGGGTACGACACCGCCGTAGGCCCTGTGTACGTCCTGACTCGATGTCACATTGCTCAGCAGGTAGCCGTCCTCTATCACCGCTGCCGAAGTATCGTCGCAGCTCGACTCTATGCCTAGTATCACTACTTTGTCTTTCATCATTCTATCTATATCATTATAAGACAGCAGGAGGAGACCCTCGGTAGCCTCTGTCGCGCCCTTACGGCACCATCTCCGACGCTTCGCGTCCAATGTATTGGCTGTCTGTAATCCTTGCTTTATCGTTCTTAGATTCGTACGGGATGGAAATAAACCGCTTCAGTGGCTGCTGCTTCTTTTCAGATGATTCTATCGTCCCTTTCTGTTCATGGCCTCTCCTAAGTCAGGCTCATGGTGTCGCCGAACAGGCGATCTGCCATCTCCCAAGCGCAAAGGACCTCCACCTTCGTCAGCCGCTCATCAGCAAAAGAAATGAGGGTAGCCCCGGTCACGCGCTCTCTTAGTAAGTCAGTATCTCCAGTCCGTCGTCCGTCATCAGGTAGGTGTGCTCCCACTGGGCGCTCGGCAGTTCGTCCTCGGTCACGGCTGTCCAATCATTGGCCGCGTCGATAAATACGCGCCAGTCGCCCATATTGATCATCGGCTCGATGGTAAAGGTCATGCCCGGTACCAGCAGCATACCTGTACCTGCCTCGCCGTAGTGGTCGACCTCGGGATCCTCATGAAACTCCAGTCCCACTCCGTGGCCGCAGAAGTCGCGTACGACTGTAAAGCCGTTGTCATGAGCGTGCTTGGTCACTGCCGCTGCGATGTCGCCCACAAATCCGTAAGGCTTGGCAGCCTCAGCCCCCAGATCGAGACACTCCTTGGCGACTCTTACCAGGCACTCCTTCTCAGGCGTCGTTTTGCCGATGATGAACATACGGCTTGCGTCGCTGTAATAACCTTTATATATGGTAGAGACATCCACATTGATGATATCGCCCTCCTCAAGTATGATGTCGTTGCTCGGTATGCCGTGGCACACCTCCTCGTTAATGCTTGTACATACGCTCTTGGGAAAGCCCTCATAGCCGAGTGGCGCTGGAATGGCGTCATGGTCAGTAGTATAGTTGTATACCAGCTTGTCAATGTCTGCCGTTGACATGCCCTCCTTGATGCGTTCTGCCACATAGTCCAGCACGCCGGTGTTGATCTTTCCGCTCTCGCGTATGCCCTCTATCTGCTTGCGGGTCCTGATGAGATCCCTTGATGGCACGAGATGGCCTTCGTCCTGTATTGCCAGCACACGCTTGTCCATCTCAGTCAGCAGTCTGCCTTTGGGTACAATCCAGTTTTTCTTAATCCGTTTCAAAAGCTTGTATTTTTTCTTTTAACGTGCAAAGTTACGAATAAGCGAGCACAACGAAAAGAGGAACAAAAAAAAATCTCTCGCCCTACCTTCCTCTCGGCATGAGCGCCAGGAGTCGCAGCGCAGTGGATAAGCCCCGTTTGGGGGCTGCAGACGGCAAGGGCTCATACCCCTTGGACAAAGGGAGTGCGCATATCTCACCTATGCAAGATTAAGGGGCAGTCTTGCTCGCTACGCAGCCATATCGGCTCCGGCACAAGTCAGCTACGATGTCAGCTTTGCAGCAAAAGATTGCATAAAAACAGCCGTCTCTTGCTCTATAGAGAAGGCTGCATGATAAATTGTGTCGACACTTGGATTCGGACCAAGGACCCCCACCATGTCAAGGTGATACTCTAACCAGCTGAGCTATGCCGACAATCGCTTATTGCTCTGCAAAGGTACGAATAAAAAATTTCTCGGCCAACTAAATGCGATATTTTTATCTTACTCATTTTTATTTACAACACAGCCGTCGCCCAGTGCATCGGAAGAAAAACGCATCCCCTCGTCTCTCTGCAGTCCTCTTGCTCTCACACTTCTCTCCTGGAAAAGCAAGTGTCCACCCGCCAAGAAGACTGATCTATCGGTCCTGAGCTCTATCCTAGCACAAAAGCCCTTGGAGCTCACCAAAAATGGAGAATCATTTTCACCTCTTTCACAACGTATTTTACTAAGAATCAAGCACAAGTATACCTCAGAAAGATACCGGAGCAAATCGCAGACAGAGCATTTTTGTACACTTCGGTTTCACTTTTTCACCTATACGTTAAGGAGAAATACGTTTTTTTTCTTAATTTTGGCCTGTCAAAGGAAAAGCTATGAGCCACGGGCAGCATAGCGGATCCTGCGAGGCAAATATCTGAAGCCAATGACAATCAACCAACGCCACTTCTTGGCCTTTATCCGCTACGCTCTGATGGGCGGCGATTATCCTCACGGCTTGCTCACAGAGTCGAGCTGGAAAGAGCAGCAAGCCATTGCCAAACGGCAAACTGTTTCAGGCATTTTCTTCAACGCCCTCTCCAAGTTACCACCTGCCCTGCGCCCTCCTCAGCAGATTCTCATGAAGCTCTACAGTTATGTAGTCTACTATGAGAATATGAACAAAATGCTCAACGAGCGCACCTGCGAGATCTTTGACATCTATCATAAGCTAGGCTTCCACCCCGTATTGCTCAAGGGACAAGGAGCCGCCACACTGTACAAGAACCCAGGTCTCCGCGTCTTTGGCGACATCGATATCTACGTGCCCGACGGTGGTCAGAAGCTGATGGACTGGGTCAAGCAAAACGCTGATGACATCAAGGAGGATCCTCGACGCAGCCACATCTTGGCCTTCTCCTGGCAGGGAGCGACTATTGAGAATCACCTGTGCCTACTTAAGTTTTACAACAAGCGGCTCTTTGCCAATATGCAGAGCATCGTGGCCGACGAGCTCAATCCCGATGCCGACCCCGCCTTTGTCACCATCAACGGCCAGCAAATCGAGACCCTGCCACCGACGCTCGGATTGCTCTATCTCATCGTGCACTTCAGCCGCCATCTGATCTCCAGCGGCGTAGGCGTACGCCAGCTCTGCGACATCACCCTGCATATCCACCACTTCCATCAGCGCATCGATACCGAGTCCATCGAGCGATGGTTTGACAAGCTCGAGATGCGCCGCATGGCCAATGCGGTAGCAGCCGCGTGCGTCAAGTATCTCGGACTGCCCGACAGCGAAGTACCCTACGACTACAAGGCCGACGAGTGGGGCAACAAGGCCGACGAACTCATGCAGATCATCATGGACGGAGGCAACTCCGGCTACTGGCAGATGCTCGGTAAGCGGCAAAACATCTTCCACAGAGCCAAACTGTACCTCAAGCAGCAGTTTCGCATCTATCCCTATATGCCCCACGAGGTGGCAACAGAGATTTGGCTCAAGCTCATCCACCGCTTCAAGTAGTCGGCAAACTGCAAAAGAATATCAAAGAGAGGTTGTTTTCCCTGAGCGAAATGCAGCCTCTTCTTTTTTTGTCCGTTCGGCGAGAGCCCTATTCGCACAATATCATCAGCAAGTCCTCGCATCCGTCGTTTTTGCGCAGCAGATTTCCCCTATCCATGCGAAGACGAATTATCAAGAGGATTCTCCTCCTTATATATAGGCAAACTCATGGGCCCAGCACGCCTTATGGCCTCGCCAGAAGCAGTCCCAATTCGCTCGGAGCAGGCATGTGAGGGGAAAAGAGAATGGGCACGGCACACCATTGCAAACGCCTGATACCTTCTGGAGGAGACAAAGGACAAAATGCGGAAAGAACCCCCTAAAACCGGTGGAGAACTCGTTTGAGGAGTAGAAAAAACTAGAGCCAACACAGCACCCGTTTAAGACGACGGGAAGAAGCTAGAATCGCCGGAGCATTTCACTTTGGGAGAACGGAGAAGGGCAAGTCTCTGCGGCTGAAATTTCTCCCAGGAGCCGGCTGCTCAGTATAAAATCAGCGGGTGTAAAAATCCCAGCGTTTTTTTAATATAATTTTGGTTTACTAGCTCATACTAGTACCAACGCCGTCATTTCAAGTCACCTTGTTGCGCTACAAGTTCCGACATATTAAACTAAGTCCGATGTAGTAAGTTGTTATCATCTGAAAGTCTATTAGCTATGGAAGCATATAATTTTATTATAATGATTTTATTCATCGAGTTGCAGAAGAAGTCCGCTTAAATGCTCGTCTTTCGTATTTGAGCATAAGTCGGAGCTTTTGTTCCAATTTATTATATAAAAATGATCACTTCGGCAAAGTTCTGATCACGACTGGCTCACTGCAACTACAGGCAGGCCCTTCACCAAAAGACTTGCGACAGAGCATGAAAATGGCCCCAAGAGCATGATCGCGATTTCATTCGCCACGCTCTATTTGGCCGCTTGAGAACTGGAAATGAACAGTTTTCCAATATTCTATGAGTCAGAAAGAAGTTCCTCTCCCTGTTGATTTTCGTTCAATCCGGGGTAGCACCGTTTCAGACAGAGACGACGCAAGTGCAGCTGCTGATATGCAAGTACCTCATCGGGCCTCCGCCTAGCGCTTGAAAATTCTTTTGCAGACAAATTCCGGCCCCACCTTGATCCACAGGGTATAGTAGCCAGAGGGAAAGCTTCTGAGATCAAAATAAACTTGCCCGTTCGTCACCTGCTCGCGGCCCGTAAAGTCGATGTCGTTGCGCTGAATGCGCACAAAGACCATCTCGTCCTCCGCGTCCTTAAACTTGATAAAGAGCGTATCGGTCACGACCTGATTGATCACGCAGTCTGCCGAATCGTAGGAAGACGTAGTTCCACACGAGTGAAGCCCTGCCGCAACCATCAGGAGAATGATGGTCACCACCGCCGAAATAGACAGACAAGGGATATGATGCTTGCCAATCATGAGAAGCCCAGTAAATATATTGTGGCACAAAAGTAATTTATTTTTTGGAAAAGGCAACACCCAGCCACCCCGTCTATGTCTTTCCTTATATAAGTCACAGAGGACTTTTCCCCTCTCTTCTGCAGCAAAGGGGCCTTTTCTGCCAACTTCATCCTCTGTCTGTCAACCCTTAGATGCCCTTTTCTGACCGGGAAAATCCGTCACCCACCGAACTAGACGCTGAGGCGACGGAAAATGATACACAAAGATTTGAGCCATTCCTTTTGAAAGATGCCCGATATTTTGTATCTTTGCAAAGGCAGTGCACAAGTGACAGCACCGCCTTAGATTTGACGATCACGAAAATAAAATATAAACAGAAAAATATGAATATTGTAGATAGATTTCTCCACTATGTAAAGTTTGACACGCAGTCGAGCGAAGAAAGCGACACCACCCCCAGCACAGCCAAGCAGATGACCTTTGCCAAGTATCTCAAGGAAGAGCTGGAGGCTGAGGGTCTCGACGACGTAGACCTCGACGACAACGGTTATCTGTACGCCACCCTGCCCGGCAACACCGAGAAGGCTGCCCCGACCATCGGATTTATCAGCCACATGGACACAAGTCCCGACTGCTCCGGTGCCAATATCAAGCCGCGCATCGTAGGCCAGTACAGTGGAGGCAACATCGTATTGGATGCCGCTGAGGACCTCAAGCTGAGTCCAGAGGTCTTCCCCGAGCTCAACCAGTATATCGGTCAGGACATCATCGTTACTAACGGCCACACCCTGCTCGGCGCCGACGACAAGGCCGGCATCGCCGCCATCGTGCAGGCCATGGTCTATCTCAAGGAGCATCCTGAAATAGAGCACGGAGACATCCGCGTCGGATTTAACCCCGACGAAGAGATCGGACTGGGTGCCCACAAGTTTGATGTCAAAAAATTTGGCTGCGAATGGGCCTATACCATCGACGGCGGCGGAGTCGGCGAGCTGGAGTACGAGTGCTTCAACGCTGCAGGAGCCAAGATCAATATCAAGGGCGTCAGCGTCCACACCGGATATGCCAAGGACAAGATGATCAATGCTGTACGTATCGCCACCGAACTGCAGGCTCAGATACCGACCGCCGAACTGCCGGAAACCACAGAGGGCTATCAGGGCTTCTATCACCTGCTCGCCCTGCAAGGCAATGTCGAGCACGCTACGATGAGCTACATCATCCGCGACCACGACCGCAAGAAGTTTGAGGCCCGCAAGGCCTTCATGCAGCAGATCGTCGACCAGCTCAATGCCAAGTACGGCACCGGTACCGTAACGATTGCCATCAACGACCAGTATTACAACATGAGAGAGCAGATTGACCCCGTCATGCACGTGGTGGATATCGCCATCAAGGCTATGGAAAATCTGGGTATTTCTCCCAAGGTCCAGGCCATCCGTGGCGGCACAGACGGTGCCCAGCTCTCCTTCAGAGGGCTGCCCTGCCCCAACATATTTGCTGGCGGCATCAATTTCCACGGCCCCTATGAGTTCCTTCCCATCCCCTCCATGGAGAAGTCCATGCAAACCATTGTCGAGATCTGCCGGCTTACAGCGCTATACAATGAATAAATGGGACATCTGCCAGCCCTGATCAATGACCTAGCGCTGATACTCGTTCTGGCGGGTATCGTAACGCTCCTCTTTAAGCGGTTGAAACAACCGCTTATTTTAGGCTATATCATTGTAGGCTTCATTGCCGGTCCCCACATTGCCTTCACGCCCAGCGTGGCCGATGAGAGCAACGTCTCGACATGGGCCGACATCGGCGTGATCTTTCTCATGTTTACGCTGGGCCTCGAGTTCAGCTTCAAGAAGATTCTCAAGATGGGCAGCGCGCCCTTCATCGCCGCTTGTACTATCATCTTCTGCATGATAGGTCTCGGCTCCATCTGCGGCCACTTCTTCGGTTGGAGCCGCATCAACAGCCTTTTCCTCGGTGGTATGCTCGCGATGTCGTCAACCACCGTCATCTACAAGGCCCTTACCGACATGGGCTATATGCAGCATCGCTTCGCCTCGTCGGTGATGAGCGTGCTTGTCATAGAGGACATCTTGGGCATTCTCTTGATGGTAGTGCTCAGTACAATCGCCATGAGCAATAGCTTCCAGGGCATTCAGCTGGCAGGCAGCCTCTTGCAACTCGCCCTAGTGCTGGTCGTATGGTTTGTTGTCGGTGTCTTCATCATCCCCACTTTTCTGAGCAAGGCCCGTCCGCTGATGTCGAGTGAGACACTGCTCATCGTGTCGCTTGGCCTCTGCTTCTTGATGGTCGTGCTCGCCGTCAAGTTGCATTATAGTTCGGCCTTCGGCGCCTTCATGGCAGGCAGTATCCTGGCCGAGACCATAGAGGCTGAGGACATCACCAAGGTCGTACAGCCCGTCAAGGACCTCTTCGGCGCCATCTTTTTCGTCTCCGTCGGCATGCTCGTAGACCCGCAGATCATCGTCCAGTACTGGTTCCCTATTCTCGTGTTGATTCTGGCCATACTGGTCGGGCAAGCCGTCTTTGGCACCTTCGGCTATCTCCTCAGCGGTCAGCCACTCAAGGTCGCCATGCAGTGCGGATTTAGCATGGCCCAGATTGGCGAGTTTGCCTTTATCATTGCCTCGCTGGGCAACAGTCTTCACGTGACCGCCCACTTCCTGTATCCCGTCGTCGTCGCCGTGTCCGTGATTACTACATTTCTGACGCCCTATATGATACGTCTGGCAGGGCCCGCCTATGGATTTGTAGAGAAGCATCTGCCCGGATCTCTCAAGCATACCCTCAACCAAACCTCTGGCATCCCCTCCGTTAATAGTGAGAACGCCTGGAAGCGCCTGCTCAGAGCCCTCTTCAAACAAGTCATCGCCTACGGCTTCCTCTCCTGCGCCGTCATCGTACTCAGTTTTCACTCTCTACTCCCCCTCTCTCGGCAGTTGCTCGGTCACTGGCCTGGCAATATCGTCTGCGGCCTTATCACGCTCTTGGCCATCTCCCCCTTCCTGCGCGCCATCGTCATGCGCAAGAACCATAGCGACGACTTCCGTAAGCTCTGGCACCAGCGCAATATCAATCGCTTTCCCCTGCTCTTTACCATACTTGTGCGCTATGTCATCGCATCGAGCTTCGTCTTTTATATCATCAACTATCTCTCCCCCTACTCCACGCTCATCCATTGGTTTGTCGCCTTTGCCCTCGTCCTGCTCTTTATGGCCTCCAAGCGTATCAAGCAAGGTAGCATCGCCCTCGAGCACCGTTTCCTGCGTAATCTTAACTCACGCGAGCTACTTGCGGAGGAAAAAGGCGAGTCACGGCCCAAATATGCTCAGAGGCTGCTCCAGCGCGATGTACACCTCTCCCTGCTCACCCTGCCTATGAATACCATGCTGGCCGGCCGCACCCTGCGTCAACTGGACCTCGCCCGCAAAGACGGCGTCATGGTCGCTGCCATCTTCCGTCAGGGGACGAATATCAACATTCCCGGTCCCGACCAAATCCTCTTTCCTGGCGATACGCTGCAAGTCATCGGAGACGACAAAGCCCTCGGCCAATTTGCCAAGCGTGTATCAGCCGAAGTAAGATCAGAGGTCGAGCCCGACGAGTCGCACGAAATGATTCTCCGCAGCCTCACCATCGACAGCCATTCGCCCTTCAAGGACAAGATGGTACGCGAGAGCGGCCTGCGCGAACGCTATCGCTGCATGCTGATCGGATTTGAGGACGGAGAGGCCCAGCTTGGTCTGCCGCGGGCTCAGCGTATCATACGCGAGGGGGACACCATTTGGATTGTCGGCGAGCGCCGGCTCCTCCTCTCCTTGATAGACGAGCAATAGCCACAGCGTAAGAAAAATATACCGTTAAAGAGGCCGCTTGATGGGTAAGAACCGGGCGAGACTACAAAGCTGGCGAGGCCAAGCTGAAATCTCCCAGAAACACCGTTGCCGTATTCCACAGGGATTATGAGGTTCCTAATTCTACCATAGAGAGTTTCCCTCAAAGTCGTAACTGCGTCTCTCCCAAGCAAAGAGAAGACACTATGATAGCCAATCAAAATTATTCCACAAGCAGACTTTACTCCTCTACGGTAAAAATATAGCCGTCAACTTCTCTGAGGCAGCGTTTTCTATACAAAGATAAGGAAATTCGTTGGCCAGCAGAGAAGCATCGGCAATAAGAAGATTCTCTTTTCCCTCATCGCGGACAGTATGCTGGTCACTGCTGATTTTTCTACTGTTCGTTTTTCTGTAAGTTCTACTATATACAATAAGACCATCGATTGATGATCAATACAATCGGTGGTCTTACTAAAATGATATCAGAGCCGTTTCAAAAGAGCCGGATGAGGAGAGGTTAGGCCTCTGCCGGAGCCTCAGCAGTGGGAGCTGCATCTTCTGCGGGAGCCTCAGGAGCGTCATTCGGAGCAGCCTGAGCAGCAGCCTCTGCGGCAGCAGCTTCTGCAGCCTTTTTGAGCTCTTCAGCCTTAGCAGCCTCAATTGCGGCCTTCTTTTCTGAGACTTTCTTAGCGATAGCTTCGTTGACTTTTTTCTCAGCTTCAAGACGTGTTTGAGCGGCAGCCTTCTTGTCAGCGGCATCCTTGTCGCTGATTTGATTGAGCTTCTGCTCCTTAGCCTGCTTCCATGCCTCAAACTTAGCCTGTGCAGCAGCCTCATCAAAGGCACCCTTCTTGACGCCACCACGAAGGTGCTTCATCAGCAACACGCCCTCACGGGAGAGAATGTTGCGAACGGTGTCGGTGGGCTGAGCACCAGTCTCAAGCCAGTAGAGAGCACGGTCGAATTTCAAATCTACCTTTGCTGGATGCTGATTGGGATCGTAGGTGCCGATCTTTTCTGTAAACTTACCATCACGTGGAGCTCTTACATCTGCGATGACGATGCTGTAGAAGGCGTAGCCCTTACGGCCGCCACGCTGCAATCTGATTTTTGTTGCCATTGAACTTTTGTTGTATTTATAATATAAATAGGTTTGAAAAAGCCGCTAACTCGTAACGGCGGTGCAAAATTACGTTTTTTATTCGAAATGAGGACACTCTGGCCCAATATTTTTCTGTTTTTCCTAAAATCCGCAACTATCATCCAATACACGATTAAGGGTAGATTTATGAGTCGTTAGTAGCAGCTTTCAGTAAAAAGCAACAGCACAACATCAATATGTAGCCACCATCCCCTTACCCCAC
>Ga0256406_1001428_pt1 | contig 38646 bp, 27 predicted proteins | sample RumenRJG_03DNA_FD_185986 | JGI IMG/M metagenome (GOLD analysis project Ga0256406, IMG submission 185986) | Bovine rumen microbial communities from Lethbridge, Alberta, Canada - RJG_03 | ecosystem: Host-associated > Mammals > Digestive system > Stomach > Rumen | place: Canada: Alberta | collected... | reverse complement strand
AGACACAACACATCTCAGAGATCTCTTCGACAAAACTATATTCAAAAATGACAAAGAACGAAGCGGTTCAGGTGAACCTAATTTATTTAATTTTTAATTCGTCCATTTTTAGTGGACACTAGTGATTCAACAATGCAAAAAAAGTATTAAATTAAGGGATTTGGACAATATTTACATCATTTGGATGATATTGTCAGACCTCCTAATAAAAAAAAGCGAATACTATAATATTTGACACACTTTTATTTGCACAGACACTGGAAAAGTATTACTTTTGCACGGCTAATGCTAAAAACGATGAAACCAATGTTACGAAAATTACCCTTTGTCCTTGTCTTTATTCTTTGTTCCCTTACCAATAGTTGGGGCGGGAATGATTTCCAGTATCGACATATCGGCATGGAGGATGGACTGACTTCCAATACCGTACGTCATATTACTCAGGACAAATATGGATACATGTGGTTTGGCACTGACAACGGCCTCTGCCGCTACGATGGTATCAAAGTGCAGCCCTACCGTATAGCTGAAAACAAGAGTAATCAGTATATCACCGCCTTGCTCCCTATTGACGAGGGTATCCTTGTTGGCACCGAGGGTGGCGTCTTCCTACTCAGATACGACACTGATGGCTTTGAACGTCTGCCTATCAATATTCATTCTGCAGTCACCTCCCTGTCATTTGACAAAGAAGGCAATCTCTGGATGTCAACCAGCCAGCAAGGCATCTGGTGCTACGCCATTAACAGCGACAAGAAGGAAGTTCGTCATTACGATTTCCTTCAGACGAATGGTTATGTATCACAGGTTTTTGCTGACAATGCCAATCAGATATGGGCTGTCACCAACTGGGGAAGCTATGGTGTGAGCCGCCTGAACCGGTTGCATGCGAAATTCGAGCGAATGTCCTTCAATTCACCCGTCCCTTACAATTCCCTATGCATGTTGCAGACCCATGACGGACGCCTATGGCTTGGCACCTGGCAAAATGGTCTTATGCTCATGCATAACGACGGCCATCTGGAACAAATGCTTCCCGAAGGTAGTGCCACCCATATCCATACGCTTTTCGAACGCCCCGACAATACCATCTGTATTGGTTGTGACGACGGACTGATCTGCTTCAATCCCAACACCCGTCAATGGAACCGCCTGTGGCAACAGCAGTCACAGCGAGACCGCTTTGTATATGCCATTACCAACGACAACGAAGGAGGTCTCTGGATAGGCACATTCTATGGAGGCGTCAATTATGTGTCACCCATAGGCAAGCGGTTTGACAGTTTTACTACGGACAACGGACTGAGAGGTAACGTTATCTCCCGTTTCTGCGAAGATCACGAAGGAAACGTGTGGGTGGCCAGTGACGATGGTGGTATTATGTGCTATTCACCCAAGCAACAGGCATTCATCGACTATCCCCACCAGGACGAACTGAGCACGGTCAATGCCCATGCCCTTGCCCTAAAGGGCTCAGACTTATGGATTGGCACTTACACCAAAGGTGTCTATGTCTTAAACACCACCACAGGTCAGCTGCGCCACTATGACCATAACCAACTGAGAGATGCCAGTTCCTACGCCATCTGCCATGACAGCAAGGGGCGCACATGGGTTGCCACAATGGAAGGATTCAACCTCTATCTCCCTGAGGCCGACAATTTCCAGCATATTGGTTCCACCAATGCCCTTGCCATTGACATCGACGAGGACGACAAGCACCGTATATGGCTGTCTACCCAGGGAGCGGGCATGTGGTGCTATTCACCTGATAGCAAGGAGTTTAAGCAGTATCTCCACGATGAGGACGACAAGTACTCACTACCCAGTAACCAGGTAAACTGCACGATGATAGATGCCAGTGGACGTCTTTGGATAGGAACGCTGGAAGGTCTTTGCTATTACGATATAGCCAAGAAACAGTTCAACAGGGTAGAGCTATCGGTAGAGACTGGTAATGTGATGAGTATCATTGAAGACCAAGGCGCATTATGGCTGTCTACTGAGCGCGGCATCGTGAAATACGAGCCTCAGAACCTAAACCCCAAATCTGCGGTTTCGGACCTCAACTGCCAGCGTTTCACACGCCACGACGGACTGGTCTGCGAACAGTTCCAGCCTAATGCCGGCATCAAGACCAGTGACGGACGCATCTTCTTTGGTGCGGTAAACGGCTTCAACGCCTTCTTCCCTTATCAAATCAAGGCCAACCGTACGATACCTCCTGTCTATATCACGGCTCAGGAGGCACACAACCAGATGATCTTCTCATTCGTGGCACTCAGCTACTGTTCACCAGAAAAGAACCAGTATGCCTATATGCTCGAAGGATATGACAAAGAGTGGAACTACGTAGGCAACCAGACACGCGCCACCTACGCCAACCTGCCTGCAGGTACCTATACCTTCCGTGTGAAAGCCACCAATAATGATGGTATATGGAGCGATAAAGAGGCAACCATCACGATTGTTGTACCACCTCCCTTCTGGTGGACATGGTATGCCAAACTCTTCTATCTCCTGTTGATTGGATTCATTATCTGGTATTACGTTCACGTCCGGCTGAAGCGAGCCGAGAAGCGTCATAAGTACGAGATGCAGCGCCTACAGGAGCAGAAAGAGAAAGAAGCACGCGAGGCCCGCCTGAACTTCTTCACGATGGTGGCCCACGAGATACGCACGCCAGTATCACTCATCATCGGACCATTGGAAAAGATGAAGACCGACAATGAGGAACTGCGTATCATTGACCGTAATGCACACCGTCTGCTGGAACTTGTCAACCAGCTACTTGACTTCCGCAAGGCTGAGCAGCACATGATCGTAAGTGATTTCAAGCCACGCAATATCAACGAGTTGCTCCATGCCGTCTGCGAACGTTTCGAGCCCACCTTCCTGCAAAACGGCCGACAGTTCAAGGTGAATTATCCTGATGAGCACTTCACGGCCATCGTCGATGGAGAGGCCATCACCAAGGTGGTCAGCAACCTGCTCACCAACGCCAATAAATACAGTAAGAAGAACGTCACGGTAAGCTGTGTCGTTGAGCCCGACGAGGAACATTTCCGTCTCATCGTCAGCGACGACGGCGTGGGCATACGTGAGGAAGACCGCCAGCGTATCTTCGAACCTTTCTTCCAGGCCCAGGACAACAAGCCAGGCACTGGTATCGGTCTCAACATTGTGAAGCATATCGTAGATCTGCATCATGGTACCATCAGCGTTGACTCAGAAGTAGGACAAGGCTCCACCTTTACCATCTGCCTGCCTGTCAGTCAGGAGGTAACAGAGAACGGAGAGTTGAAAACGGAGAACGGAGAACAGAGAACGGAGAGGTATGATTACACTCAGGACGGACATTCTAATCAGACCTCTCAGTCCTCAACTCCCAGCTCTCAACTTCCCCGTCTCCTCATCGTCGACGATTCCGAGGATATGCTGGAATTCCTCAGCAGCAGTTTCAGTCAGCAGTATCAGGTCACGACAGCCCACGATGGTATTGAAGCACTCGACCTGCTGTCCAAACATGAATACGACCTCATTATCAGCGACTGGATGATGCCCCGTATGGATGGTGCAACCTTCTGCAAACAGGTACGCAGCAATCCCCTTACCAGTCATATCCCCCTCATTATGCTCACGGCCAAGACCGACGAACAGTCGAAGGTGGAAGGAATGGACGTCGGTGCTGATGCCTACATCGAGAAACCCTTCTCGCTGCAGTATCTTGAGGCCTGCATCCGCAATATCATTGCCATGCGCAGAAAACTCATTGAGAAGTTCTCCAGTGAACCCACAGCCCCTATCACCGAGATTGCCAGCAACCCCACCGATGATAAATTCCTGAAGCAGATGACCCAGATTATCGAGGAGAATATTGCCAATAGCGACTTGTCGGTGAACCTCCTGGCCGAACAGCTTGGCATCAGTCGTAGCGGTCTCTTCGCCAAGATAAAGACCCTGGCAGATGTTACGCCCAACGAGATGATACAGATCATACGTCTGAAGCGGGCAGCCCAACTGCTCCAGGAAGGTAAATACCTGGTCAGCGAGGTGGGTTATATGGTAGGTTTCTCAAATCCCTCCTACTTCACCAAGTGCTTCCAGAAGCAATTTGGCATCAAACCAGGCGACTATATCAAAAAATAGTTGTACCTTTGCAGAAACTTTTTGAACAGGAAAAATGAAACAAGTATATATACTTATGGCCGTAGCCATGCTGCTGACTGCCTGTGGAGGCGGAAAGAAAACGATGTCAGAAACAGAAAAGCCCGTAGGACCGCAGTTCTCTGCCGACTCCGCTTATACCTTCTGTCAGCAGCAATGCGACTTCGGTCCTCGCACAATGAACAGTGAGGCTCACGAACAGTGTGGACAATGGATTGTTGAGAAGTTCCAGGGCTACGGCATGGATGTGACCGAACAGCGAGCCACACTTAAAGGTTTCGACGGCACTCCCCTCCAGAGCAATAATATCATTGCACGCTATCAGCCAGAAAAAGAGCAGCGCATCCTGCTCTGTGCCCACTGGGACAGTCGTCCCTGGGCTGACAACGACCCTGACGAAGCCAACCACACCAAGCCTGTGATGGCTGCTAATGATGGCGCCAGTGGCGTGGGCGTAATGCTGGAGATTGCCCGTTTGCTGCAGGCTGACACCTGCCAGTTGCCCATAGGCATCGATTTTGTATGCTTTGACGCTGAGGACTGGGGCAGTCACGACGACAACGACTCATGGGCGCTGGGCGCACAATACTGGTCTAAGAATTATCAGCCATCTGCCACCAAGCCTCGCTATGGTATCCTGCTCGACATGGTAGGCGGACAAGGTGCCCGTTTCTATCAGGAAGGCTATTCAAAATATTATGCCAACCATGTGGTGAAACGTGTATGGCAGGCTGCATCTGTTGCAGGCTTCAGCAGTTATTTCCCACAGGAAGACGGTGGCGGCATCACAGACGATCATGTTCCTGTAAATGAAGTGGCAAAGATTCCCTGCATTGATATCATCAACTATTATCCCGACTGCGAAGAGAGCAGCTTTGGCCCCACATGGCATACCATCCATGATGATATGGAGCACCTGGACCGCAACACGCTCAAAGCCGTCGGTCAAACCCTTATTCAAGTCATTTATACGGAAAAAGACTAACGTCTTAACTCCTTTAACTCCTTAACTCCTTTAACTCCTCAAGATCTCACAGCTGTCCGGCCTCAACCATCAGTACCACGCGCTCTGTCAGGCGGTCGGTACCCTCTGCGTCATACCCTTTTTTCAATGAGGCACCAAACATCCAGGCAAATGCCTGCCACATGCCTGAGCGCACAGGACCGATAAAAGCCTGCATCGCCTCATAAGCCGTAGAGTGGCACTCACGGTCCACAAGCTTAATCAGCAACTTACCCTGTGAGAACGTCAGTTTCTTCATCTGGGGCTTATACTGCTTCACCACCGACTGTTCCACGCGTTTCAGGTGTGCCTTGCGCTCCTCTGGTGGCAATGTCTCTGTAAACTCAGCCGTCTCAATAATAATCTGACGCGCCTGTTTGGCTAAGGGCAGCACCTTCTTTACATTCTTCACCAGTCGTAGATATGCCTGTTGCTGACGCTTGCTCTTAAACGTCAGTTCGGGATACACATAGACATTCGACATTTCCATATATTGTATGGAATCGCCATCCACCAGCGTCTTGCCCACCTTCACCGAAGGCACAAACGTCGGCTCACCTATCTCATCCTGTGCCGAGGCCGTCAGCCCCACCAAGATGCCCGTCAACAGTATCGTGATGCGTTTCATGCCTGCAAAATTACTATATATAAATGAATAACAAGTCAAAAATTAAGAATTATTATGTACCTTTGCACCTATGAAACAATGTTGCCTCGTTATTTTGATGATTTGGAGTATCACAGTCTCTGCCCAACAAGAGCGAACATGGGAGGACGTATGGCAGGAGACGATGACACCAGAAGATATGGAAGACATGGATGAGGCATGGGAAGATTACCACGGATATCTGCAGCAACTGGCCGACCATCCCATAGACCTGAACCATACAAGTCGCGAGGACCTGGAGCAACTGCCGTTTCTATCTTTCCAACAGGTGATGGACATCATTGAGTATCTGGACAGGTATGGGCCGATGCGCTCGCTGAACGAGTTGAAGATGATTGGCTCGCTCGACTATCAGCAGATTGCCCTGTTGCCTTTTTTCACCTATGTGGGCGAAGTATCCAGGGAGCAACCCCACTTCCCCTCCTTTCATAACATCATGAAATACGGCAAACACACGGTGATGGCCACAGGCCATGTTCCCTTCTACGAACGAAAGGGCGACCGAAACGGCTATCTGGGATACCGCTATCGTCACTCTTTGCGCTATGAGTTTCACTATAGTTCCTACGTCAAGGCTGGCATCATTGGCGCACAGGATGCCGGTGAACCCTTCCTTGCCAACCAGAACAGCATGGGCTATGACACCTATTCCTATTACCTTCAACTGAAGAAACTGGGTATCCTTGAGAATGCTGTCGTAGGAAAATACAAGATGGGAGCAGGTATGGGACTGATACTCAACACGAGTTTTAAGTTGGGTAAGCTGACCACACTGCAGAACATGGGCCGGCAGCCCAACACACTCAGGGCACATGGTTCACGTTCGGAAGCCGACTATTTCCAAGGGGCTGCAGCCGTCGTCAGACTTTGCAAGCCACTGACACTCACTACCTTTGTCTCCTCTCGTCCTATCGACGCCACGCTAAATGACGACGGCTCAGTAAAAACGCTGATTACCAGTGGCTATCACCGTTCGAAGGATGAGATGAAAAAGAAATACAACACCCATCTGTCGGCCTACGGCGGCAGCATCAGTTATCGGCTAAACGGACTGCATTTCGGGGCGAATGCCGTCTATTCAACTATTGACCGCACCCTGCGCCCCAAAACCTCGGAAACCTATCGCCGCTATTATCCCCAGGGCGACAACTTCCTGAATGCCAGTGTGGACTACGGTTACCTGCACTATCGCTTTTCCATCAACGGCGAGACAGCCATCAACAAGGACGGCGCGCTCGCCACCGTCAACGCCCTGACATTCCGGTCATCAGGCGACCTGAGCCTCATAGCCATCCAGCGTTTCTACAGCTATCGGTACAATGGTCTGTATGCCCACGGTTTTGGCAACACCACACGCACGCAAAACGAGAGCGGCCTGTACCTGGGAATCACGTGTGCCCCTCTCACCCATCTGGTCCTGCAGGGATATATAGACTACGCCTATTCCCCCTGGCCCCGCTATCAGGTATCACAGGACTCACATACGTGGGATATGCTGTTGCAAGGCACATGGCAGTGGCTGGACTGGACCGTTCAGGCACGCCATCGCACCCGCCTGCAACAGAAAAACGGCAGCGACAAAAACAGTCTGATACCCTGCAACGAGCACCGCACCCGACTCAGCATCACCTATTCCTCAGAAGAGGGTTGGACGTCTAAGACACAGGCCGACTATGTCTATTCGGTATATAAAGAGATGTCACAAGGTTGGATGATCAGTCAGCAGACAGGCTATCAGCAGGCCAACTGGCAAGCCAGTCTGTCGCTAGGCTATTTCGATACCGACAGTTACGCGGCGCGTATCTATCTCTACGAACGACAGCTGCAGCACGAGTTCACCTTCCCGTCCTTCTATGGCAACGGCTTGCGACTGTCTCTCTATGCACACGTCAGCCTCAACGACCATCTGCGATTAGCCACCCGACTGGGCTACACCAACTATTTCGACCGTTCATCCATCGGCACCAGCCTGCAGGAAATCGCACAATCACACACCACCGACCTGGACATCCAACTGCGTTGGAAGTTCTGATTAAAACGAAAGGGGCTCTCTACAGGCCCCTTTTGTTTTTCTCTTTCATACATACTTCCAAAACTTCCTTCGCATCTCGTTGTAATGTCTTGGCCCATCGCAGCCCTTCCCCATGGTCGCCATAAGCTATAATGTTGATATCTGTTTGTATGACAATGCTGATAATCTTTATTGCATCGTCATATTTGCCATTATAACACAAGGCATTAGCATAGTCGTAAGCCACCAGCATGTCTGTGGGTTCCTGCTCATAGGCCTCTTCTGCATATCGTAACGATTCGGTGTATCTCTTCATATCTGCCAGATGTTCTGTGAGGAGCGTCTTAAGGTAATACTCACGTGGAAACTCGCGACTTTTCCTTTTCAGGTATGACACCAAAGCCTGCTCGTCAGATTTCTTCTTGGCGAGCATTCTGTTTATCCTATTCCACTGCTTTGGAGATACCCAACCAATATCATCATCCTCTGAGGAGGAGTCTGGTATAGTACAATAGGTGAGCCCCAAAAGAAATTCCTTCGCTTCTTTCAGGGTGAAATCACTCTCCAAGCCTTTTCGCCTGCAAGCAAGGTGCTTTTCCATCTGTTCCTTCGCCTCTGCCATTCTATCAAGAGAATCGAGACACATAGCCTTGTAGAATCTGGCATCATTCATCACAGATTGGGCCCATTTGATGCCCCATCCCTTATCAGCCACAGATGATATGTCTGCACAGAGTAATTTGTCCCATACTTCGATTGACGCGGAGTTATCTTCTAATGACCACAGGATTCGTCCCAACGTAAAGAGCATTAACGGATAGTCTGAGTCAATCTCTTTTGCTTTCATCGCAAAAGTCAGGGCTTCCTCATCTTTTTCAAGATTCCACAGTACGTTCGCCATTTGCGTGAGCAGATAGACATTATCCGGCTCTGTCTGCAGAGCCTTCTTCAGAAATCGTTTTGCCTTCGCAAATTCTTTATGTTTTATCAATGTAACGAATTCTTTCATCACTTATCTATCACCAGATTTTAGCAATTCAACTAGCTTTGAGCGCCCTTCCAGTACCTGCTTTTTAAAGAGAGGATAATCCTCGTAGGCATACAAGATTGTCTGATCCTCCTGATGATTCAGGAACTTCTTTAGGATGGACTTTGAAGCTTCGTCATCACCTAGTAATGTATAGCAGGTAGCCTGACTCAACGTCTGAGTCGCATCGTTAGGATTCTTTTTATAATCATCGATTGCCTTGTGCAGCAATACTGAATACCTGTCCATGTCATTCTGCAGGTAAGCACCAAATGCTTCGTACTCCAAACGTCTACCATCATCTTCTGGCAATAGTCTCATTGCCAGTCCCTGGTTATAATAGGCATCTCTTACCTTTCCTATACCTGCCAACAAGTTGACCTTTTGCTGATAAAGCATGAAAAGAACGTTTGTGTCTTTTTCCAAACGAATCATACTATCACACTTCGCAATGTCTTTCAATGCAGCTATCGAATCTTCTGCAGACAGACAAGCCTCTACATTTCCTTCTGTCACCGTACAAGAATCCAACTGACGTTCACCTCTGTTCACATCAGCATTTTTGCAGCTTGCAAAGATAACAAGTAATAAGAGAAATCTTATGGGTTTCATTGTTATTTTGACTTAGGATGTCTTAACCTATAGTTTCCAAATGGACGCAGTATACTCGCAGAAATACAGTTTTGCGTGATAACCCTCACACCCTCACATGCCATCTCAAATAAACTCGTGCTCAGAAAACTGCAGCGACACGACGAATATGCTTTAGCTTCTCCATAAACGACTCGTTGCGCTCGGCCATCAGCATGTCATATTCGTTCTGCATAGCCAAAAGTGGAGCTGCGTCAACGTCCAATGCAGCCTCCATCATCATTGCCAATTCGTGGTTGAGTGCACGCTTGCCATTCAGTACCTCATTCAATGCAGAATAAGAGATACCCATCTTCTTAGCCAGTCCACGCTGAGAAATTCCACGAAACTCCAATTCGTCCTTCAACACCTCACCTGGGTGCGTAGGCTTGTAAGGCTTCAAATTGTTGGCTATCATCATTGGGTCTTTACCTTTTACTGTAATCATGTTTCTGCCCTCCTATTTCTTTTTATAGTGATTCGACAACTCTGTTATATTACAAATGGTAGCAATCTGCTTGCCATCCTCCGTTTCTTCTATGAACTCTATCCGATATTGGTCGTTCACCTTTACAGATGATATACCTTTCTTGTCACCAACCAGCTTCTCGTAGTGAAGAGAACCGTATTTCGTTAGTCCGAGTACATTCTCCTGCTGTTTCATTAAGTTGACCACCTTTATATACTTGTCGACAATCTGAGGCTGAAACCGATGCTTTTTATCATTGGCTTTGCCCTGCGTATAGAGTTCCTCTAGATATGTTTCTTCGAATGTTACTATCATTTGCGTGCAAAGATATATAAAATTCTCGATGTTCGCAAATTTAAGAACACTTTTTTATATTTGATTGATGGAGATTAGGGGGACAGTCTGTCCCGCTAATCTTGTGCACAATTAGTCCGCATTTGCAGAATAATCCACAAAAAAAGATCATTTAGAGTCCCCATAGATATTGTCAGAAAGTGAGTATCCCTCTTTTCCTAAGAACAATCTTTCTCATGTCTTTTGTTTATATGTTGCAAAGAACGATTGCAGATCTGAGATGAAGCGTTCCTTGTCAAACGAATTTCTGATTTTCAGGGGCAGTGGCGTTTCTGTAAAATACTTCATCAATGTTTGTCCTATCATGGGTACCGCCTCTTCTTCACTGCAGGTGGCAAACTCTTCAGGCAATGGGATGTCCACAAAGAGCAAGTGATACATTCGAAAAGTAGCATCATTGTTTTTGTCATGAGGGAACACTTTTACTGTCTTGTCCTCATGGTATATGGGCCTAGTATGATGTTTAAGTCTAAATGGTGTTTGGAAGCAATATAGATCAATATTAATTTCCTCGACCATGAGTGAATAACTCCTTTCAGAGAAAAAGGATGATATTCTTTTATCAAGATGGGTAACAAGATCATCTTTCTGTTCTGCTTGATTATCAAAAATACTCTTTAAAATAAATTCCATAATAAATACATTATTAAATGTTACATTATCTAAATATTCTGTTCCCAGGAGGTAAGCTCCCATTATGAAGGTAATAGTTAAGAAGCCGCGTTTTCTCTTCTACAAGTATCTCTGTTTTCGTTCCATAAAAGACAGGTTTCATTTGAAAATATAAGTGCCATGGGGACTGGTATCTGTCATCACTAATCAAATTTAGCATCCTCCACGCATTTTCTTAACTTTCTTTTTTAGCCAATCCGGAAAGTCACCATATGTTTTAATACGTGACTTATGGATATATCCAATACACGGCAGCGCCTCATTTAGATAGACGGGATACCATTCTGCTTTAGATATTGGAGTAAAATAGAACAACTCGTTTTCTTTGATTCTTCTAACAATCTTGGAATGAGCATCGGGCTTTTCACGAACATTCACATACCCATCAGAATCGCTAATTATTGCGATACGCATAAATAGGTAAGGCTCTGATGATGTATCAAACACTTCTTTTCCATCGGGTAACCAAATGTAACTCCATAATACACCTTCACCCAATTGATGATATACTGTGTTTCCATTTGGAAACGATAGAGCAACGATTGTATCCCATCTTTCTCCGTCTGTAAATGCCTTAGCTTCGTCAATAATTTTATAAATCGTTTTTAAATCATACCCCTGAGTAATTATTTGTTTTTTTGAAAGGATAGATTTAATCTCATACGGCTTAAAATGTAAAAGGTCCATTTTTTTATTTTGAATCAACATAGAATAAAACGTTTTGATTCTACGTTTTGTATTTGAGGCAAACACGTCATCTTCCACAATGTTTTCCGCAGGAATTCCCTGAAGGAACAACTGCAAACACAGGCATATCAGTATAAACACTTTCTTTTTCATTTTGCAAAAGTATAAAATTTATATTCCAATAAAGAGAAGTGAACCCCAGAAAGCTTTTTGTCCAACTTCAAAGGGTCACTTCACGCTTGTCCCGCTGATTTCTTAAAGATCTATACATTCTCTCATTCTATCTGAAAATTTTTTATAGTTTATATAATTCTTATTATTCGTCAAATTTGAATCATCATCAAAAACGCCTATCGCCTTTAAGAATTCTGCATCTTCATTGTTCTTCGATTGGCTTGCATAGAAATCTAAAGTCTTATCCATATAAAGCTTGCATTTTGGGAAGTCGCCTAAAAGATAGTAGGCTATTGCTACAGCCCGGTGATCATACTGGCAATTATGGAAAGCCCCCATTTCAGCACCATAAACAAAATCTGTAATACAGGAAAATTTATCTGCAAAAGGAAGTACATAACCCTTTATTGCATTTTCAATTTCATTAACCACATTGAGATAATAGTCTTCCGTATCAGATTCAGTAAACCTCCATTCTACAAGTCCACTCTTTGGTGGCATTAGATATTCCATTAGACCGCCAAGAGGAAAAACATCAATCTCCAACTTCTTTCCAAAAGTTTCTATTTGGGGATAACGGATAAAATATGAACCACTATAATAACGAACATGCTTCTCCCCCTTTGTTGCATATCCAAACATCATTTCAAGAATTATATCTTTGCTGCACTTAATAAAAGAGCGTGATGTTTTTTTAAAACCTAGACATTTCATCATTTCTTTAAAACGTGGTTCTGTTTCAAGATTTATCATATTCTTTTTTTTTGCAAAAGTACACTTTTTTCACCAATAATGAATGTATACAACCTCAAAATCTCCGGGGATGCCACGGGTAAGAGGTACCTGTCATCAGATCAAACGCTATCGCACAAGAAAGAGCAAAACATAAAATGATTGCTTTCTTCATTCTAATCTGAATTAGTACCTTATATTCCTATCACAATCGCCATCCTTATTCTTTACTGTCACCCATCTGCGATACAGTTTCTTCGCACGAATCTCATCCCATGAATATTGTTTCGCATCCTTCCATTTGACTAAGAAAAAAAAGCAAGTATCATTGTCTTCAAATAAGCGGTTCTCTTTTATCGTACACGTAGAATCTGGATAAATGTAGCCATCTTTCCAAAACTTTATATAGACAAAGCCCTTTCCATAGTTTTTTTCAATATTCTTCCATAAGGATGTACCCGTAGTATCAAGGTTATTTGCTAGTTGATTATAATCAGGAAACAATTGACAATCCACACTATCAATATTGTTGTATTGAGATGCTCCAATAAACAAAGTGTCCTGTGTGCAATTTTTGAATATCACTAAAGTTCCCCAATCACATCCTGGTATGCAGGATGACAGCATACTAAGTGTTAGAAGCCAGCTCCAAAAGAGCCCTATTTTTTTTATACTTACAGTCATAAGAGATTTGTTTAGAGTGCCTAGAGTGCCATGGGGACTGGTCCTTGTCATCACTCCATTATACTCTTTCTGTGCATGTGCCATGATGCTGCAGAAAAATGAAAGCAATAAGACTATAAATCCTCTGAAAGATTTCATAGCGTAATTTTTTAATGTTTTTAGTTCTGGTTATATAATCTTTCGCAAAAATAAAGAGAATAGTTTATATGTCAAAGCGTTTTAACAATCTTAACATAGCAACTCTATGAGTTAGTGGTCGTAACTCGTTGATCTCAGCATACACCCCACCCAATCTCAGAAAAGGCCTTTATATAAAAGGAGAACGGAGGGGTTAGTGTTGTGCTAACAGTAACCCCAACACTACACCTAACAGTAACCCCAACACTACACCCTCGTCATTCAGGCCATCTTGAGGAGCAACTCGTCGTTTCTCTATTAGCAACACGTTGTTTCTCTACTCCTTAACCATAGTTTTTTTACGCGCTAGTTAGGAAAATTTTACTGGCTAGTTAGAAACCATCGGTTAAGGCATCCTAAGTCAGGGACTAAGGAGTCGCAAACCTATGACTTGGCAACAGGAAACCATTGAGTTACGACCACTAACTTATTGAGTTACGAGGTCAAAGTGCCTGAAATACGAGCTCAAAGTTACTGAGTGAGAGGGCAGTGAGAGGTGAGGGAGAGGTTGAAAGCACCTCTCACTGCCCTCAAAGCCTTTACTGCAGGGCTTTTCCAGCGTTTGGAGTGAGAGGTGGGGCTAAATCGTTTATTCTTGTCGAAAAACGACGAGTTACTCAAAAAGTTTACTTTTTATTTTGTTTTGTCCTTGCTTATTCGTATCTTTGCAATCAAGTATCGGCACGAAGCCTCAGAGGATAAACACTTTCTTTTTCATCTTGCGTAGTACTATGACTCAGGAAACCGGACATACAGATACAGATGATACAGAGGTTTTCTGAAAACGCTTTGCGTACACCTGCACATATACGTACGTACGCGAGAAAGTCTATAAAATGTACTGTATCATCTGTATCTGTATTTCTCAGAAGATGAAAAATGTCCAGACACCATGGAAATACACGAAAAATGCCGTCTGTGTAATATGATGTAATCGAAAATTTGCGGTTTTACGGAAAAACCTCTACTTTTGCAGCGTCATGACAAAAGAACATTAAAAACTTAAAATGTAAAGATTATGAAGAAAATTGCTTTTTTGTTGCTTGTAGCCCTGCTGAGCACAACAACGATAACGGCACAGAAGACCGTAATATCAAAGAATCAGTCGAAAGAACGGGTATTCGACGTTGTAGAGAATATGCCCGAGTTCCCTGGAGGCCAGGACAGTTTGATGAGCTTTCTGATGCACACCATAAAGTATCCTAAAGAGGCAATGGAAAAAGGTGTACAGGGGCGTGTAGTTGCAAAGTTCATTGTCGAAAAAGACGGACAGGTAAGTACTCCTCAGGTTTTACGCTCTGTGTATCCCGCACTCGACGAAGAGGCTCTGCGTGTGATTCGCTGTATGCCGAAATGGAAGCCTGGCAAGCAGAATGGAAGAGAAGTACGCGTATTTTTCACCCTTCCCGTCACTTTCCGAATGAAATAAACTCATGCAGAAGACCTTTTCCATCATAATAATGATATCTCTCTTCTTGGCAGGCTGTTCACACGAGCAGCCTTGCCAAGACTCTCTCTTGCAGGCAGAGCGAATCATAGACCAGCATCCAGACTCAGCCATGCTGCTCCTGGCTCCTCTCAACACAGACTCACTCGCCACCACGCAGGACAGCGCCCTTTACGGACTTCTCTTCACGGAAGCCATCCACCGTAAGGGCCTCACCTTCAACAACGACACGCTCATTGCCCAAAGTGAGAACTACTACAGAAACGTCGGCAACAACGATTGCAGATTAGCCCGAAGCCTGCTCCACCACGCTATTGTGCGTTACAGTCAGCAATCCTATGCCGAGGCGTTCGCACTCATCAAAGAGGCCGAAGAGATGGCTGCACAGCTTGGCGACCCTGCTTTCTGCTACGAACTGTATGCCGTACTGGGCGATATGTACGACAACGCCTACGACAAGACAGCCACTCTGCACTACTATCAGCGTTCACTGGATGCAGCCAGACAGGCACACAACGACCAGTGGGCAGCCCGAATGCTCAACAATCTGACTACCACCTTCGATCAGTTGGAAGAACGCGACAGTTTCATGTACTACATGCAACAAGTGGAACCACTATTGCCTAAGCTCAACGGCATAACTCGGGCTGTTGCGCTTTGCAACATGGGAAGTTATCAGCTAAAAGAGGGCGACTCATTAGCAGCCAAACAGAGCCTGCTACAGGCACTTAAACTGACATATCTAGACAAGGCCAACTATCTGCTGGCCAATATTGCCAAAGGTGAGGGTGACTTTAACAGAGCCACCAACCTGTGGTATCAGACATTACAGGCTGAGGAGCTGGACCTGCAAATCAAAGCCCACGAACAGCTCATCAGGCATTTTAGCCAACAACAGGACTTTCGCAGGAGCAGCGAACTGTCGCAGCGTCTGAACGATCTCTATCGCAGAAGTAGCGAACTGAGCGACCGTACTGGTATTCACGGTATGCAACAGCAGTACGAGCGTGCACAGTCTGAGCAACGCCAGTATCGGCTCGTCATCATTTCATTAGGCATCGCCTCACTACTATTGTTACTGTTGCTATCGCTCAGCTATTACCACCGATGGCGCATCCGGCATTACAATCAGCTGGTAAGCGATATATCCATACAACTCACGGACATGGAACAGTTGCGGCAGAAACTGAATCAGCAACAGCAGACCGACCAGCAACAGCAACTGCTTGCAGCTGACATCATAGCCCGGCTGCGTACCTTGGCACAACGTGGCCAACCAGCATCTGAAGCTGACTGGACGGCTCTCGTGGAGGCCTACCGACAGCATTGTCCGCAGTTCCTCACGATGCTTTCATCCATCAACAGCCTGCAGTCACGCGAACTCAACGTCTGTCTGCTCATCCGCCTGCGCTTCCAGCCATCTGAGGTCGCTGTGCTCACAGCCTCATCGCCCCAGTCGGTCACCAACCTGCGTGTGCGTCTGTTGCAGAAGGTATTTCATCTACAGGGTGGTGCACGCGATTTCGACGAGCACCTGCGTGAATGTTAACGTCCTACTGATTCTATGGTGTGAGCCATAAACAGAAGTTAGGTACTTACGCTCGGAAATATCCAAATAAATTTGGTATTTCACTCGCTTATTCGTACCTTTGCAGTCGGAAATAATAATTCTTCTCAAAAACATGAAAGAACTAGCCCTGAAGTACGGATGTAATCCGAATCAGAAACCTTCCCGCATTTTTATGAACGATGGCAGCGAACTGCCTATCGAAGTAGTTAACGGCCGCCCTGGCTACATCAACCTGTTGGACGCATTGAACTCCTGGCAGTTGGTGAAAGAGCTGAAACAGGCCACCGGTCTGCCCTCTGCAGCCTCTTTCAAGCACGTATCACCTGCTGGTGCTGCTGTAGGTCTGCCCCTGAGCGACACGTTGAAGCACATCTATTTCGTAGATGACATCCCAGGATTGGACGAGAGTCCCATTGCCTGCGCCTATGCCCGTGCCCGCGGCGCCGACCGTATGTCTTCCTACGGCGACTTTATCGCCCTGAGCGACACCTGCGACAAGACCACCGCCCTGATTATCAAGCGCGAGGTAAGTGATGGTGTCATTGCCCCCGACTACACCCCAGAGGCTCTGGAGATCCTGAAGGACAAGCGTAAGGGCACCTACAACGTGATTAAGATTGATCCCGCCTACAAGCCCGCTCCCGTTGAGACGAAGCAGGTATTCGGCGTTACCTTCGAACAGGGCCGCAACGAGATCCAGTTGGACGACCCCGCATTGTTCGAGAATATCCCCACACAGAACAAGACTTTCTCTGCAGAGGCACGTCGCGACCTGATGATTGCCCTCATCACCCTGAAATATACACAGTCAAACTCTGTGTGCTACGTGAAGGACGGACAGGCTATCGGTATCGGTGCCGGTCAGCAGAGCCGTATCCACTGTACCCGTCTGGCAGGTCAGAAGGCCGACATCTGGTGGTTGCGCCAGCACCCCAAAGTGCTCGCCCTGCCTTTCAAGGAGGGAATCCGTCGTGCCGATCGTGACAACACCATTGATGTGTATATCTCTGAAGACGAGCACGACGACGTGTTGCGCGACGGTGCTTGGCAGCAGTTCTTCTCTGAGAAGCCCGAGGTGCTGACCCTGGCCGAGAAGAAAGAGTGGATTGCCAAGAACACCGAGGTAAGTCTAGGCAGTGATGCCTTCTTCCCCTTCGGCGACAATATTGAGCGTGCCCACAAGAGTGGCGTGCAGTATATCGCTCAGGCTGGTGGTAGCGTTCGCGATGACCATGTGATCATGACTTGCGACAAATACGGTATCGCCATGGCCTTCACAGGTGTACGTTTGTTCCATCATTAATCCTTTTATACTATGGTTGGCGAAGACGATTTTCAAAGCATTCTTGAGAATGGCATTTCTTTCGGAAGAGGTGGCGAACGCAAAGACCCCAACGAAGGAAAGGTGAAGACCAAAGCCAAGAAGAAAAAGTACATTACGGGAGCTCACGGCAGCGGTTCTGCCAGGCAAAAAGCCAAGTATCGCGAGCAACGAGCCAACCGTAAACACTGATTTTGTCGCTCATGCGACATATTGAATAACTTATGAAACATCCGATGCAGTCAATGCGCCGGATGTTTTGTATTTTTGCACGGTAGAACCATAAAACTATAAGCATTAACATGAAGACTAAAGTAATGATGGCCGCTTTATGCGCCTTTGCGATTCAAAACGTCAGTGCACAAACGCAATATCCCTGGCAGGATACAAAGTTGCCAAGGACCCAACGCGTAGAGAACCTACTGGGCATGCTGACGCCCGAGGAAAAGGTAGGACTCATGATGAACAAGAGCATCTCCATTGAGCGACTGGGCATCCCGTCGTACAACTGGTGGAGTGAGGCCTGCCACGGTGTGCGTCAGGGTGACTATACTGTCTATCCACAACCTATCGGTATGGCAGCTGCTTTTAATGCCAAACTGGTGTATGACGTCTTCTCACAGGTAAGTGACGAGGCACGCGCCAACTGGAACCGCTCTGACCATAGCGTGAAGCATGTGGGCATGGGCGAGACCTACTATCCTGGTAATCCCGAACTGACTTTCTGGTGTCCCAACGTGAATATCTTCCGTGATCCTCGCTGGGGACGCGGACAGGAGACCTGTGGTGAAGATCCCTACATGAATGCCGTGCTAGGCGTGCAGACCGTACTGGGCATGCAGGGCAATAACGACAAATACATCAAGACGCATGCCTGTGCCAAGCACTATGCCGTGCACAGCGGACCAGAGCCTCTGCGCCACTCCATGAATGTAGAACCCACAAACCGTGACCTCTGGGAGACCTATCTGCCGGCCTTTAAGGCTCTGGTGAAGAAAGGTAATGTGAGGGAGGTGATGTGTGCCTACCAGCGTTTCGAGGGCAAGCCCTGCTGTTCCAGTGACCGCCTGCTCATCGATATCCTGCGCAACAAGTGGGGCTACGACGGACTGGTGGTGACCGACTGTGACGCTATCAACAACTTCTTCAACCGCGGTCAGCACGAGACCCACAAGGACCCACTGTCGGCTACGGTAGATGCTGTACTCAACGGTACCGACCTGGAGTGCGGCAAGGTGATGATGAACCTCACCGACGGTCTGAAGAAGGGCCTCATCAAGGAGAGCGACCTCGACAACCACTTGCGTAAGACGCTGATGGGACGCTTCGAACTGGGTATGTTCGACCCTGCCGAGATGTTGCCATGGGCTAATATCCCCGCTTCAACCATCAGTTGCGAGAAGCACGACCAACTGGCCACTCAGGCTGCACGCGAGTCAATGGTACTGTTGCACAACAGTGGCATACTGCCCCTTTCCAAGAGCATCAAGACGCTGGCCGTGCTCGGTCCTAATGCCGATGATGTGGAACTGCTGAACGGTAACTATGGCGGCACGCCTACCAAGGAGCATCAGCACTCTTTGCTCGAAGGCATCAGGAACGCTCTGCCCAACACAAAGATTATCTACAACAAGGCTTGTGAACTGAATGATGAATATACCACCGTGCACCATCTGCAGGAATTCAATGACGGCAAGGGCGTGAAGGTGGAGTTCTGGAACGACAGAAACACCAACTTCGAGACCCCCGTCAAGAGTGGATATTATAAGGAGTTGAACTTCTCAACATTTGGTGCCTGGGGCTTTGCCGAGGGTATCACCAACGATAACCTGGCCGTGCGCATCAGCGGTACCTACAAGGCTACCTTTACTGGCGAGATGAAATACACCCTCTCTACCGATAATGGCTATGTGCTGAAGGTGAATGGTCAGGTAGTTGAGGAGAACAAGGGCGGCGGTGGCCGACGTGGCTTTGGCTTCGGACGTCGCGGTGGTGCCGAGTATAAGTCGTTCAATGTAGAGAAGGGCAAGACTTATGACATCGTGATAGAATATCGTCGCGGCACAGGCAACTTCGCCATGTTGCGTGGCGACATCTGCGAGCGCAGACTGGCTGATTTCACCGACCTGGCCAAGGAGGTGAGCGTGGCCGATGCCATCATCATCATCGGTGGTATCTCTGCCCGTATGGAGGGAGAAGGTGGCGACAAGCAGGACATCGAACTGCCCAAGGTGCAGCAGATGCTGGTACGCGCCATGCATAAGACCGGCAAGCCCGTTATCTTCGTGAACTGCTCTGGTTCTGCCATCGCATTCGGTAGCGTAGAGGGAGAATACGATGCACTGCTGCAGGCCTGGTATCCTGGTCAGGGTGGCGCAAAGGCTCTGGCAGAGGTGCTCCTGGGCGATTATAACCCAGGCGGAAAACTGCCTGTGACGTTCTATCGCTCAACAGCCGACCTGCCCGATTTCATGGACTATTCTATGAAGAACCGCACCTATCGCTACTTCACCGGCGTGCCCCAGTATGCCTTCGGCTATGGTCTGAGCTATACGACCTTCAAGATTGGCAAAGCCAAATTTCAAAAGGAAAAAGTAAAAGTGAATAGTGAAAAATTTGCTACCGCTAAGACAACTCCGGAAGGAAATTCTTCACTCTTCACTCTTCCCTATACCCTCAAATTGACCGTGCCTGTGACCAATACCGGCAAGCGCGAGGGAACAGAGACCGTACAGGTTTACGTGAAGCGTCTGGACGACCCAGGTGCACCTATCAAGGCGCTGAAGGGCTTCGAGAAACTGACGCTGAAGCCCGGCGAGACCAAGAAAGCTACTATCACCTTGGATGGCGAAGCCTTTGAATACTACGACGAGATGATTGACGAACTGGCTGTAAAGCCTGGTCGCTATCAGATTCTCTATGGCACGTCTTCACTCGATAAAGACCTGCAGGCATTTGACTTTACCGTGAAATAAAAATCCTACAAACTAAAACAATATGAAAAAGACAATGCTTATGTTTACGCTCCTGACCTGTGCAGCTACGGTCATGGCGCAACCCCGTACGAATAACGACGGGACGGTGACTTTCCAATACAAGAACGACTCAGCAAAGAATGTGCTGGTCGATGTGCAGTTTGCCGGTCGTAAAGAGATGACGCGCGGTGCCGACGGCACATGGACTGTCACCCTTGGTCCTGCAGCCCCCGATATGTATCCTTATTGCTTTATCGTGGATGGCATCAGTGTGATGGACCCCATGAATCCTCAGTATTTCCCCAACGAAGGTTTCAAGAACAGTCTGTTGGAGATTCCCTCACAGGAAAGTCCGCTGGCTCATGATATCCGCGACGTAGCTCACGGTCGTGTGGAATATGTACACTACTACTCCAAGAGTCTGGGTGCCACCAACAACGCTATTGTCTATCTGCCTCCTCGCTATATGGAGGATCAGCAGAAGAAATATCCCGTCTTTTACCTGATTAGTGGTACAACCGATACCGAGGAAGTTTACTATAAGGTGGGACGCGTGAACTATATCATGGATAACCTGCTGGCAGAGAACAAGGCCAAGGAGATGATTGTGGTGATGCCCTATGGTAATCCCTCAAAGCTGAAACTCCCCGATGCTCCTGATGCAGCAACGAAGGGACGTCCCGAGGCTTCTGCTCCTCAGACACGCTTCGGCGGCGATGTGTTCAGCAAGGACCTCATCAACGACCTGATGCCTTATATCGAGAAGAACTACCGTACCAAGAACGACCGCGACAGTCGTGCTATCGGCGGTTTCTCGCGTGGCGGCAACCAGGCGCTGTTCAATGGTCTGACTAATCTTGACAAGTTCTCTTATCTGTGCTCCTACAGTTCATTCACGTCAACAGACATCCCAAATGTCTATGACAAGGCCGGCGACACCAATAAGAAACTGCATCTGTTCTGGTTGGGCGTGGGTACGGATGACTTCCTCTATGGCAATGCCCGCGACTACATGCAGTTCCTGGATGACAAGGGAATCCAGAGCGTGAAGGAGTTTACAACGGACAAGTTCGGCCATACCTGGATGAACGCCAAGTATTTCCTGGCCAAGACCCTGCCTTTGCTGTTCAACAAGAAAGCTTCCGAGGCTGCGATGAAAGCCGGACAGCCTGCTCCTGCCAAGACAGGAAAGGAACAGCAGTTCACTGCTAATGTGATGGCACGCCTGTTCCCCCGCCCCATCATCTCTCCAGAATATACCCCTGAGGGTATCACATTCCGTTTCAAGGCTCCTGAGGCCAAGAAGGTGGTACTGGACTGCGAGATGTTGCCCGACTATCTGGACATGAAGCGCGACTCTGACGGTGTATGGAGCATCACCCTCAATGATTATCTCTTTGATACGTTCAAATACTGCTTCGTGGTTGACGGCACACCCGTTTGCGACCCCAGCAACATGTTCCTGTCGCCAGACAAAGGCTTTAAATACAGTATTGCCGACAATCCTCACTCGCCATTCAACTTCGCTTCGCAGGGAGAGATTGAGCACGGAAAGGTGTCTTACGACTTAGACCACATGGAGGCGTGGTACACCTCGGTGATGCCTCGTACCATGACTATTCCAACGTTTATCCAATTGGTTCCTGGCGAAGGTGACACGATGGAGAGTTGGTTTAAGATTGGCGGTGCCGATGCCATTGCCGACCGTCTGGTGGCCGATGGCAAGACAAAGCCCCTGATCCTTACAACCAGTTCGCTGGACTTCATGCAGGGCGCTCAGCAGATGGGTGGGTTCAAGATGCGCACACTGCGTGCTGACGACTATCCCACATGGACACAGCGTCGCCGTGCACTCGTCAGGATGCTCCTTGAGGTAGGACGCGAACAGACGCCACAATTCCCTGGCTTCGGTGGCGGCAGAGCTGGTGGCTTCGGTGGCGGTGGCTTCGGAGGCGGCAGACCTGGTGGCTTCGGAGGCGGCTTTGGTGGCGGCTTTGGCGGTCCCCAATAAATAAAAGATATGTAATAATAGAAATATGAAACCATTAAAAACTTTTTTTGCTGGCTCGCTCATGGTCTGTCTTTCTGCGACAGCCATAGCGCAGCCACAGGTATATGATCAGGAGAACACAGGCAGCCGTTTTGCCCTGAAGAAATTCAAGGCACCTGAGAAACTACCCGTTATCCGCGAACTGCCCAATGCCCTGGAGGGGGTTAACAGTTTTGAGGACTGGGAGCGTCGCCGCAACGAGATTGGCTCGCTCATCCAGCACTACGGCATCGGTGAGAAACCTGCCGTAAAGGCTAATCAGGTGAAGGCACGGATGGTGGGCGACACGCTGATAGTCGATGTCACCGTAGGTAAGGAGACCTTGACGCTCAAGTCGCAGATCCGTTATCCGAAGGTTGGCCAGCCACCCTATGCGCTGATGATTGGCACGGATATGATAGCGCTGCCTCGTCAACTTTTCGACGACAGGCCTATCGCCACGACAACATTCTCGTCGGCACAGGTCAATGACTATAAACAGTTTGGCAAGCATCATGACCGCGGTGAGCACAACTTCGACCGTCTGTATCCTAAACTGAAGAATAATGGTGCCTATAGCGAATGGGCCTGGGGCATGAGCCGACTGATTGACGGACTGCAGCAACTAGGCCCTGAGGTGACGAAGATCGACACCCGACGGATTGGCGTCACCGGCTGTTCTTACGCAGGAAAGATGGCACTCTATTGCGGTGCTTTCGATGAGCGTATCGCCCTGACTATCGCACAGGAGCCTGGTGGTGGCGGTGCTGCCGCCTGGCGCAAGTCGCATGAGCTGACGTTGGCTGGCAAGAACCTGGAGGACATCGACAAGACCGACTACCACTGGTTCCTGGAGAGTCAGAAGGAGAACTTCCATGGCGACAGCGTTTACCGTCTGCCCTACGACCAGCACGAGCTCTGTGCCATGGTTTGTCCACGCGCCCTGCTCTTGTTGGGTAATCCCGACTACGAATGGCTGGCCGACCCCTCTATGAAGGTTTCTGCCGAGGCAGCCCAGAAGGTATGGGAGAAATTCGGCATTGCCGACCGTATGGGTTGCGATATCATCGGTGGTCACGGTCACTGTCAGTTACCACAGATTCAGTATCCCATCGTTCAGGCTTATATCGACAAATATCTCTTGGACGGTAAGCCCTGGAGCAAAGGTGGTTTCGAGACCAAGCGCTACCGTAACCTCTTTGCCGAGGCAGGTCATAGCCGTGAGGAGGTAGATAAGAAACTGCAGGAGGTCTTCAACGACGTGTTCTACGGTCCCAACAAGGTTTATTTCGAGGTAGGCGACTCCATGGGCTACATCTCGGATATCAAGAACCATGATGCCCGTACAGAGGGCATGTCATACGGTATGATGATTGCCGTACAGATGGACAAGAAGGATATCTTCGACCGTCTGTGGCGCTGGAGCAAGAAATACATGCAGCATCAGGACGGTCCCCGTAAGGGTTATTTCGCCTGGAGCTGCAGGACCGACGGCACACGCAATGCCGATGGTGCTGCCAGTGATGGTGAACTCTATTATATCACCTCACTCCTCTTTGCCTCTAACCGTTGGGGTAATGATACGGGTATCAACTACAAGGCCGAGGCTCAGCATATCCTGAACTGTATCCAGCCAAAGGAATATACGCCTGAGCCACGTCCTGGTTTCGGTGACTTCGGAGGCTTTGGTCCCCAGCAGCAAGGTCCGCAGAAGATGTACCTGATTGACCCTGAGACAAAGCTTATCACCTTTACCCCTGATGGTTTCGGCCAGCGTTTCACCGACCCCAGCTACCATATCCCTGCTTTCTATGAGGTATGGGCCAAGTGGGCCGACGACGGACGGAGCGACTATTGGATGGAATGCGCACAGAAAAGTCGTGAGTTCCTGCACAAGTGCATCAACGATACAACGGGATTGAACGGTGACCAATGCCAATACGACGGTAGCGAGATGGAAATGATGCGATTCCCGGGCAGACCTCAGGGACAACAGCAGAACGCAGCACCACGCAGGAATGGCAATAATAACTTCCGCTATGATTCCTGGCGTGTACCCATGAATATTGCGCTGGACTACGAATGGAGTTGTGCCGACAGCAAGTGGCAACAGCAGTATGGCGAGAAAATACAGAACTTCCTTTATAGTCAGGGCATCGACAGTTTCGTGGACCAGTATCGTGTAGATGGCAGTCTGCCAGAGGGTAATGAGATTCTGCAAGCAGGCGGTTTCCGCAAACTGCGTCATAGCATCGGACTGGTAGCCACCTCAGCAGCTGCCTCTGTGCTCTGTCAGCACGACAAGAAGAACGAATTCATCGAAGCACTGTGGAATGCGAAGCACGAGCCTTTCGAGGATGGCTACTTCGATGCCTACTATGACGGTCTGCTCCGCCTCTTCGCGTTCATGCACCTCAGCGGACAGTATCAGGTGATTTTCCCCACAAACGACAAGAAATGAAACTCTGCATTTTCTGTTCCGCCAACCAGAATATCGACCCCGAGTTCTTCACAATGACTGAAGAACTCGGGCGTTGGGCGGCGCGGAATGGCCATTCCATTGTCTTTGGAGGTCATGACGCCGGTTTGATGCATGCCGTAAGCAAGGCAGCAAAAGAGGCTGGTGGACAGGTCATCGGCGTCGTTCCACGCAAAATAGAGGAGATGGGACGACTCAGTCCCTATCTGGACGTACATATCCCAACAGAAAACCTAACGGACCGCAAAGACCTGATGATGCTACAGGGTGATGCTTTTATCATCCTTCCTGGCGGCATCGGCACACTCGACGAACTCTTTACCGTGGCAGCAGCGGCTACCCTTCAGTTTCATCAGAAGCCTATCATACTCTGGAACATGAAAGGCTTCTGGGATTCCCTTATCAATTGCATGGATGATTTACAACAGAAAGGGGTCATTCGCGGGCACTGGCAGGACTACATTTTTGTAGTCTCAAAATTAACCGAAATCGAACAAAAACTTTCCAAATAGTTACTTTTTCGTTGATAAAAACGAAAAAATGACGCAAAATAGTGCATTTTTTTTGAAATTTTATTGAAATAACGAAAAAAAGTATTACTTTTGCACGCTCAACCATTAAATCTGGTAAAAGTAGTAAATCAAAAAACAAAGTAAAAAGATTGATTTTTTAGCAATTTATGGAAAAAAGACTAACAGTTTTCCTGACGGCCTTATTACTCTCAATCGGAGTAGCATTCGCACAGAACAAGATAACAGGAACTGTGATGCAGGATGACGGCGAACCCGCGATCGGTGCTACAGTGAAGGTTGTAGGAAACAACAATGGTGTCGTTACCAACGTAGACGGAAAGTTCACAATCGATGTACCTTCCGGAAAAAAACTCGAATTTAGTTATATCGGTTACGTAACTAAGAGACTTGCCCCAAAGAATGGCATGAAGGTCACGATGACTCAAGACTCTAAGGTTATCGAAGAGGTTGTGGTAACTGGTATGCAGAAACAGGACAAGCGTCTGTTTACAGGTGCTGCCACCAAGATTGATGCTGAGAAAGCAAAGATTGACGGTGTGGCCGATATCTCACGTTCTCTGGAAGGACGTGTAGCCGGTGTGTCTGTACAGAACGTATCTGGTACCTTTGGTACTGCGCCCAAGATCCGTGTGCGTGGTGCTACTTCTATCTATGGTGCCTCAAAGCCCCTGTGGGTTGTTGACGGCGTCGTAATGGAAGATGTTACCGAGGTAGACGCAGACGCCTTGTCAAGTGGTGACGCCAATACGCTGATTTCAAGTGCCATTGCCGGACTGAACGCTGACGACATCGAGTCGTTCCAGGTTTTGAAGGATGGTAGTGCTACCTCTATATATGGTGCGCGCGCGATGGGTGGTGTGATTGTCGTAACCACCAAGAAAGGTAAGGCCGGACAGTCACATATCAGCTATACAGGTGAGTTCACCATGCGTTTGAAGCCCAGCTACTCACAGTTCAACATCATGAACTCTCAGGAGCAGATGAGCGCATACAGAGAGATGTACAACGCCGGTTGGCTGACATTCTCTGACACCTACCGCGGTTCAGAGAGTGGTGTGTACGGTAAGATGTACCAGTTGATGAACACCTACGATCCCGCCACGGGACAGTTCCTCCTGCCCAATACCGACGAGGCTATGTATGCCTACCTGCAGGAAGCTGAGTTCCGCAACACCAACTGGTTTGACGAGCTTTTCTCAACAAGTATCTCACAGAACCACTCTATCTCAATGTCTTCAGGTACCGATAAGGCTCAGTACTATACCTCATTCTCTGTGATGAACGACCCAGGATGGACTGAGCGCAGCAAGGTGCAGCGTTACACAGCAAACATCAACGCGCTCTATAACCTGTCAAAGAAACTCTCTTTGAACCTGATTGGCAATGCTGCCTATCGTAAACAGGAGGCTCCGGGTACCACCAACCAAAGCGCTGACCCCGTTTCAGGACAGGTAACTCGTGACTTCGACATCAACCCTTATTCGTATGCTATCAACACAAGTCGTGCGCTGGATCCTAATACATTCTATACACGTAACTATGCTCCCTTCAATATCCATAACGAGTTGGCCAACAACTACATGGATCTTGACGTGGTGAACCTGAAGTTCCAGGCTGAACTGAAATACAAGCCCATCCGTCAGTTGGAGCTGGCTGCATTGGGAGCCTACAACTATTCTGTGGCTACCCGCACACACATGATCAAGGAGAACTCAAACCAGTCTATGGCCTTCCGTGCGATGGACGATGCCACCATGCGTGACAACAACCCCTTCCTCTATCAGGATCCCGATGTGCCCAACTCACTGAAATACTCTGTATTGCCAGAGGGTGGTTTCTACCGCACATACAAGAACGTAATGAACAGTAAGAACTTCCGCGCTACCGCAAGTTATAACGATGCCTTCGGACAGGAAGAAGAGCATATCGTCAATGTCTTCGGTGGTATGGAGGTCAACGATATTGAGCGTAACGCTAACTATTTCAACGGTGTAGGCATGCAGTACGAGATGGGTATGCTCGGTGCTTATGATTACCACTTCTTCAAGCAGGCCAGCGAGGAGAACAACATGTACTACGAGGTAAGCAACAACTACGAGCGAAATGTTGCCTTCTTCGGCACAGCCACCTACTCATGGAAGCACCGCTACACCATCACCCCAACCGTACGTTACGAGGGTAGCAACCAGTTGGGCCGTAGCCTCAAAGCACGCTGGCTGCCTACTTGGAATATCTCTGGTGCTTGGAATGCACATGAGGAGTCTTGGTTTGCCGATACCTTCAAGAACATCCTGAACCATGCTACGCTCCGTTTGTCATATTCGCTGACTGGCGACAAGCCTGCTGTCAACAATGCCATGGTTATCATTGAGAGTGTGAACCCCTGGCGTCCCTTCGCTTCCGACAAGGAGACAGCGCTTGACATTCAGCAGTTTGGCAACCCCGACCTGACATACGAGAAGAAGCACGAGTTTAACGTAGGTGTTGACCTCGGCTTGCTGAACAACCGTATCAACGTGACCTTCGACTGGTGGATGCGTAACAACTTCGACCTGATTGGTCCTCGCATGACAACGGGTGTTGGCGGCGCTATTACCAAGTATGCCAACGTGGCTACAATGAAATCACACGGTGAGGAGCTGAGCATCTCAACCAAGAACATTGTGGCAGGTGACTTCAAGTGGAACACCGACTTCATTTTCTCTCACAACAAGACAGAGGTAACCGACCTGGATTCCCGTAGTCCTATCTACTATCTCACCGGTCAGAACCAGCGTAATGGTTTCACGATGGTGGGCTATCCCTACCGTGCCCTCTGGAGCATTGACTTCCAGGGACTTGACGAACATGGTCTTCCCACATTCATCAACCAGGACGGTAACCTGACAACAAGTGACCATGACTTCCAGTCGTATGTACTCGATCATCTGGTGTATGAAGGTCCTACAGATCCTACCATCACCGGTTCACTGGGTAACACCTTTACATATAAGAACCTCCACCTGAATGTATTTGCTTCATATTCATTTGGCAATGTCGTACGCCTCGATCCTGTTTTCAGATCAAGCTACAGCGATTTGGATGCTATGCCCAAAGAGTTTAATGACCGCTGGGTAGTAGGTGGCGACGAACTGAAGACCAACATCCCCGTTCTGGCAGACCGTCGTATGAACCAGGCAGACCCCTATCTGAGCTATGCCTATAACGCTTACAACTATTCTACGGCTCGTATTGCCAAGGGTGACTTCATTCGTATGAAGGAGATTTCGCTCTCTTACGATGTGCCCGCCTCATGGATAAACCCATTGGGTATCAACTCACTCAACCTGAAGTTGCAGGGTACCAACCTGTTCCTGATCTATTCTGACAGCAAACTCAACGGTCAGGATCCTGAGTTCTTCAACACAGGTGGTGTAGCCGTTCCTATGGCTCGCCAGTTCACCTTCACGCTCCGTGCCGGACTGTAAAGGAATCGACAAATGATAATTGATAATTGAAAAGAAGATTATGATTAAGATAAATAAACTAACGTCTGCACTATTGTTATTCAGCATAGCTGTTACCTCATGTAACGACTACCTGGACAAACTGCCCGATGACCGTGCTATCATAGATTCAAAAACAAAGGTGTCTAAACTCATCACCTCAGCTTATCCTACGGTGAGCACCATCCTGGTATCGGAAATATCATCAGACAACGTTACCGACAACGGAAAGAAATACAGCACACTTCCTCAGGTGGACGAGATGTATCGTTTCAAGACCGTGACGGCCAGCGACAACGACTGCCCACGTAACCTTTGGAATGGCTATTACAAGGCTGTTGCCACTGCTAACGAAGCACTTCAGGCTATTAACGACATGGGTAATACCGACGATTTGAAAGCTCAGCGTGGCGAGGCCCTGTTGTGCCGCGCTTTCAGCATGTTCCAGATGAGCACCGTGTTCTGCATGGCATACGATTCACTCAAGGCCGACCAGTATCTTGGTCTGCCCTACCCTCTGGAGCCAGAGCAGTCTGTGAATACCCATTACGAACGCGGCACATTGGCTGAACTCTATAAGCATATCAATGCTGATATTGAGGAGGCTCTGCCACTGATTGACGATGCCGCTTACGACATTCCCAAATATCACTTCAACACCAAGGCTGCTTATGCCTTTGCCGCTCGTTTCAACCTCTACTATCAGAATTGGGACAAGGTGATTGAATATGCAACCAAGGCCCTGGGTGGTTCTCCTATAGACTGTCTGCGCCAGCGTGAACCCTATAATACCGCAGCCGGTGTTGACGACTATTTCAATATGTATATCCAGTCAAGTCAGCCCTGTAACTTCCTGATGGGTCCCGCTTATTCTATCGCTGCCCGTGTACTGGATGGTGGTTATCTGCGCTACGCCCACAATATGACCGTACTGAGTTACGACACCTACTGGGCTTATTCTCCCTGGAATCCCTCAATGGCCACATCAGGCAGCAGTCTGCTTTGGTCGGCTCACAGTCTGTATGGTAACAACAACATCGTCTGGGAACCAAAGCTGGAAGAGATTTTTGAATATACCGACAAGGTAAACGGCATCGGCTATGTACATATTGTCGATGTACTCTTCACCGGCGACGAGACCATTCTGTGTCGTGCAGAGGCTTACGCTCATAAGAAGGAGTATACAAAAGCCCTGGCTGATATGAACACATGGGCTGAAGCCAACCTGGAGAAATCGTATGGCAGTACAACCCGCAAGAGTTTCACTGAAAGTAGCGTAAATGCTTTCATGAACAGCATCAAGTATGCTGCCGTTCACCCCGTGAGCGAGTTCGAGATGAGCATCAAGAAGACACTCCATCCTCAGGGCTTCACCGTTGAGGCAGGCACTCAGGAGAATCTGATTCAGCTGATTCTTTATATGCGCCGTGTCACCAACATGCTCCAAGGCCTGCGTTTCATGGACCTGAAGCGTTATGGTATTGAGTATGAACACTACATAGAGGACGAGGATCCTCTTACATTTACTGCTGGCGACCTGCGTGGTGCCATCCAGTTGCCCACCGACGTCATTGCGGCTGGTCTGCAGGCTAACCCCCGCACCACAGACGACCTCTCTGGCAATGGTGCTGAGCATATGACAGGACAGAACCCTGACCTGAACAAGCCCAACACCTCGAAAATGTATAATGAAAGAGTCTATTAATTATTTTCATGATGAACAACAAGATGAAAAAGATATCATATTTTCTGATTGGATGTGCTATAGCACTGGGCTTTACAGCTTGCTCTTCTGACGACGAGCCCAAGCAGCCAAGCATCTTTGCCAACGATTTGAAGACCGATTCGGCTGATTTTGACCGCTGGTTGCGTAAAAATTATATGGACCCTTACAACATCCATATTATCTACCGTTATCAGGACGATGAGACTGACCAGAAATACAACGTGATTCCCGCCAAGATGGAAAACGTCAAGGCACTGGCCAAGATGATGAAACATATTTGGATTGACGCTTACGAAGAGGTTGTAGGTGCAGATTTCATCAAGAGCTACAGCCCACGTATTTTCCAGTACATCGGCTCTGCTGAGTATCGCAGCGATGGTGCAATGGTGCTGGGTACCGCTGAAGGTGGTTTGAAGATTACGCTGTTCCGCGTCAACGCGATGGACATTGACAATATCTTCATTGACAGTATCAGTCCATTCCCCAATTCTGCTGCTGTGCCCATTGATATGAACTACTGGTTCTTCCACACGATGCACCACGAGTTCCTGCATATCCTGCAGCAGACCAAGAGCTATCCTATGGAATTTAATACGGTCTCAGCTGGTAAGTATCATGCTAACGACTGGATTAACGTAAAGGATGAGGAAGCTCCCTTGGAAGGTTTCGTTACGGGTTATGCCAGCGGTGAGGCTCGTGAGGATATGGCAGAAATCTATGCCACATATGTCACACATACGCCAGAGGCTTGGGAGAAAGTTCTGAAAGCTGGCGAGAAAGGCAGCGATAAGTCTGGGCGTGAGGCTATCGAGAAGAAACTTGAGATCATCAAGAAATACATGAAAGAATCATGGGGATTCGAACTCGACGATCTGCGTACGGTTGTACTGCGCCGCTCTCACGAGGTATTGGAAATGGATTTAAGAACACTTGACTAATCAGAAGGAGGAAACAATATATGATGAAGAAACTATTAAAAGCGACTCTGCTGCTGGCAGCGCTGACTGTTTATACATCCTGCAGTGACGACAACGACTTGAAGGATCCTTCCGAACGTCTGCAAGAGGCCACAGCCAAATATATGGATGTCCTGACATCAGCTCCTAACGGATGGGCCATGACCATGTATGGAGACCTGGATTTCGGAGGCTTCAACGTATTGTGCAAATTCGAGAAGAACGGCAAAGTAACTATTGCCAACGAGAAGTTTGCTGCGGATACGACAGCTGTCAGCCACTTCAAACTGGAGCAGAGTAGCGGTGTCGTCTTGTCGTTCGACGAATACTGTGAACTCTTCCACTACTTCTCTGACCCTGTCAACAACGATGGTTACAACAGTCAGACAGAGAACGGCTTTGGCGCCGACCTGGAGTTCCGTATCATCTCAGCATCTGCTGACTCAGTAGTGATGCGCGGTAAGAAGCACGACACCAAGATCGTGATGACACCACTTACCGATGACACCACAGAAATCACAGACTCTGTATGGGCCAAATACCTCAGAGAGGTTGCCGCCGTTGCAAAAGTCATGCAGAAGGGCAGCTACCACATGATTCTTGGCAATGACAGCATTAAAATGAAAGCCAACCGACGTAACCGCGTGTTAAGTTATACTACTACTGATGAAGAAGGTAACCGTCTTACAAAGAAATTGCCTTATATCATCACTCCAAACGGTATAACATTATACGAAACCTTCAACTTTAAAGGCGAAAAGGTGAATGGCTTCCGCTATGCATCTGATACAGATACCTACAAACAGGAAGGTACAGGTAACATTACACTGGAGAAATTCACGCCAACACTCTGCGAACAATTAGTTGACGGTATCTGGTATCTTACAACAGAAGAGTTAGGCTCTTTTGCTAAGCCACGCTGGAATCAGTTCCGCAATGGCCTTCTCTCTTTTGGTAAAGCCTATAACCAGGAACTGGTCATCAGATATGCCGTTTTCGGAACGATGCGTAACCGCTTCGGTTTAACCGTAGGTCCTGTTGACAAAGCAAGTCCCTATTCCGTCTTTGTATCAGAATGTTATTTCGACTATAAGGAGAAGAGTAATGATGAGATTGAGGTATGGTTCAATGGTGAATTCGACGAACTCGGAAACGCCGAGGTATTCTATCCAAATAAGGACGGTGCGCGTATGCAATATGCCGTACAGACTTTTGGTGAAAGCAAAACAAACAGCCGTACTTTCAAGATTGAAACCGACAACATCAAGGAGCCAACGTATCTGAAACTCATAGATCAGAAAACATCAGGTAATTACATGAAACTAATGGCAGAACCTGTCTACTTCCCATTCGGTGACGGTCCTGAACAGCAATAACTAACTAGATAATCAACTCTTTATTATTTACATTAAATTATTTAATTATGAAAAAGTTTTTACTCTTAACACTTGCCGCAGCCACTGTTACTGTAGTAATGGCTCAGCAGAAAGCAAACTTACCGAAGTCACCGGTAGAGAACCTAGTGAAGAAAAATACCAATAAGGCATTCAACACAAAGGTTGTGAATCTTGACAACACAATTACCCTGAAGCAGCTCAAGGCTGATTTCGCAAAGGCACAGACATCAAAGAGAGCTGCAGACGACAACGGCGAGCAAGGTATTTCAGAGCAAGTATATGTCATCAACGACTTTATGGGTGTCACTCAGAAGAACATGTTCTCTGAGATCAAATACTATGTTGCTGACAAAAAAGCCTATCTGTCTCTGTATGGCTTGGATTATATGGAAGGAACTGTTGAGACAGCAAGCAATAAGTACAGTTCAATGGGTGCCGACTCTATCACCTTCAATCTCGGCACAGTAGGTTTTGAGAGCAAGAATGGCAAGTTTGTTTACGGCGCTGCAACTGTTGCAATGACCAAAACAGCCATCACAGCTACAAGAAACGACATGACGACCATCGGTGCATATTACTTTGCAGAGAATAAGGAATTGTACATCCCTGCTTTGTCAATGAATCATTTCATCGCTATTTTCAATGAGAACGGCGAAAACCCCACCGCACCCGTTGCTGGTACACTGATTGCTAATCCTGACATTCAGCCTGCATCATACATCAACAAACATGTCTCTAAGGCTACATGGACAGCCAAAGAAATGAGCTATAATTCACAAACAAACCAAGTGGAAACAAAAGACCTTGCTGGTGGCGATGCCCATGTATACCTTGCTTACGATGGCTATTATGTAAGCGGCATCTATCCTGCAAGTTTAGGATTGGATGATGCTTGGGTGTTCATGGAGAAATCTGATGATGGAACTCAAGTTACAATCAGTCCTGATCAGGTACTTGGTACAGTAGAATTCTATGTAGACGAAGCTAGAACGACTACTGATAAGGTAATATTCACTCCTGTAAGTCTCTTAACTGACTACAGCAATTGGGCTGATGATGAAACTTCTGTGCTGTTTATTGAGGAAGATGCGAAAACAGAGACTACCACTATTTCCAGCGACGGAATGACATCTGTAAGTCTCTATGGTTGGAGCAAGACAAAAGATCTTGCAGGTACTTGGTTCGACATGACCGACTTTGCCATCACCATCACTTATGAACTTGACGGTATCAATGAGGTTAAGACTACACGCAGCAATTCTGACGTAACTTACAACATGGCTGGTCAGCGCATTAGCAAAGACTATAAGGGCCTTGTTATCCGCAACGGTAAGAAGTTCATCAAGAAGTAATTTCATTAACATTCTATATAAAAGGGGAAATCTCGTCAGGGATTTCCCTTTTTTCTTGGCATATTGGATTTTTATTCGTAATTTTGCAGTCCAAAGGTAAAAAGACTAATGAAAAGACTTACTCTGATAATGACTGCAATGCTGTTTGCAGCAGCGCGACTAATGGCAATCCCTGCCAATCCAAAATCCGTTGACATACCACAACCCGATGGCACCATCATCACCCTGCTGATGCATGGCGATGAGTTCCGTCATTTCATGACAACATCCGATGGCTTCACCGTAGTGAAAGGCGAAGACGGTTTCTACCGCTATGCCGACAAAGGTGCAGATGGTCAACTGAAAGCCACAAACACCATTGCAAGAAATATCGCTGAGCGTGATGAAACTCATCTCTCCTTTCTGGCAAATCGCAAAAAGATGATTTCTCCGGAGATGACCTCATACCAGAAAGAGATGAAGGCCCGTGCTCTGCAGATGCAAAGAGACTATACGTCATTAGGCAAGCGTAAGAACAGGGCAGGCATGCTATGGGATCCCATTGACTATAGCACGTTCAAGGGACTGGTCATCCTCGTGGAGTTCAGTGACCGCAAATTCTCTCTTGACAATCCCAAATCCTTCTATCAGCGACTTACCAACGAGAAAAACCTCCATGACACATCACGTGAGTATTACCCCGTGGATGTCACCGGCAGTGCACGCGACTATTTCTACGATAACTCTCTAGGTATTTTCGACCCTACATTTAACGTGGTTGGACCTGTGCAGATCAACGTGAAATCAACTGATATAGGAGGAAACAAAGTTAGTCCTGCCACCATGGCCAATGTCTTCAAGAAAGTATTCGCCAAAATTGACAGTGAAGTAGATTTCAGCGAATATGACCTCGACAATAACGGCTATATCGACATGTGTTATTTCATCTTTGCCGGCTATGGCAGTTATATTCCAGGTAATAACGAAAACTACTTATGGCCGCACGCCAATGATTTATCCCACATAGCAAGATCCTATGGCCTTCGCTATGACAAAAAATATTTTGGCCGCTATGCTTGCAGCGTGGAACTTCAGGATGAGGAAGCATACGCCGACCGGCATCAATATCTGGACGGTATAGGCACTATGTGCCATGAGTTCAGTCACGTACTGGGCCTTGCCGATCACTATGATGTAGACTATGAGGAAAACGGTGAGTCTGAGCATCCTGGGGTATGGGACATCATGTCAGGAGGCAGTTATCTCAATAACGGAATAACCCCTGCTGGCTATAATGCCTTTGAACGCTATGTACTAGGCTTTGCCACGCCTGCAGAGATAAATGCGGAAGGCAACTACACGCTTAATCCATTCGACACATCCAACGAGTGCCTTATCCTTCAATCAGGAACACAGGATGAGCTTTTCTTCATTGAGAACCGCCAACTGCAGGGTTGGGATAGCTACCTGCCAGGCCACGGCATGCTGGTATGGCGTGCAGATTTATCAGACTCCTATATCTGGGAGAATAATTTGGTGAACGTCACCCCTGACAACATGCATTTCGAACTGCTCAACGCGGCTCCTGGCAGAAGTCTTGAAACAGCCTATGCGCCATTCCCTGGCAATGGCAATATCTGTGACCTGACTACAGACGCTCAACCTGCTCTCGTCTCATCAAAACGAACGTATGCACCATTCAATCTGTATGACATCACCGAGTCGGCCGATGGCGTGATTTCCTTCGAGGCCACCAAAGAGCAGAAATACAAGCGCCTGACAGAAGATTTCGAAATGATGGACGTCACCACAGCCGATGCTACTGATGTGAAAGGCGTCTTCTGCAACTGGAATCTCAATAATACCGTTGTAGAATGGCTCACCGATACCTATGGAAACGGTCAGCAGGCAGTAAAGGTAAAACGCAACGGCACCCTTGAGAGTTCTCCCCTGCCCTTTACCCTGCGCAACCTATCCTTCCAGGTATGGAGTGAGAATTACCAGACACGTGTCACCACGAGATACAAGGCCGAGAATTCGAGCTCATGGACCATCATCCCCAGCAACAACGGCAAGAGCACTGAGATTATCTCTCCCAACTCCACCGCCACCCTCAGCTACAACATGGTGATTCCCAAGGGATATCAGATACAGATATTCGTACAAGGCGGCAACGCAGCCACGGTAGCCCACATCGATGATATCACCGTGAGTATCAAGGATGATGATGCGAATACCGATGCCATAGAAAGCATTCAGGTTGCACATCGCGACAATTCGCAGATATACAACCTGAATGGCCAGAAGGTGGGCAACCACTATCGTGGCATTATCATACGCAATGGCAAGAAGCACCTTATGAGATAGGGTGCTCTGCTATTGCCCGTGCAAAATCCTCGTCAACATAGTTGTTCAAGCTCTTGCACACATTGGCAGAGAACTGCATAGCGCATGCTATCACGTTGTCCCATTGTTTCTCCGTCAACCCGTTGGTCATCTGCTCACGGGTGATATTATATTTCACAAGACCATAGATAAAGCCAGCATTAAAGTTATCACCAGCACCAATGGTACTCACCACATTGTCGTTCTTCAGAATAGGATACTGCTTCTTGAAACCGTTGTCGGCACGCAGCTCCACGGGCTCTGAGCCGTTGGTGCAGATGAACTTCTTGGTATAGAACGACACCTGCGAGCGATAGATGGCATCGGCATCGGTCTTGCGAAACATCACCTCGAAGTCTTCTGTTGAGCCGCGAAGGATGTCGGCCAACTCCAAGTTCTCGAGGATGTTGGGCGTCAGTTTCATCACCTCGTCCTTATGCGAAGAGCGGAAGTTCACGTCGTAGTAGAGGATGGCGCCGTGCGACTTGGCATAGTCGAGGAAGCCATGCACTTGCGGACGAATCACAGGGTTCACGGCATAATACGATCCAAAGACCACCACGTCGTTCTCGTTGACCTCAGGATAGTTGAAGTCCAGGCGGTCCTTGGGATGATCCTTATAGAAGATATACTCGGCATCGTTGCGCTCGTTGAGGAATGCCAGCGACAGGGGCGACTTCGAGTCGGGATACACCGACACCGACTTGGCATCCACGCCGTTCTCCTCGAGGAAGCTGATGATGCGGCGACCCACACGGTCGTTACCAGTCTCGCTGATAAACGATGTGTTCACGCCACAACGCCCCAACGAAATCAGGCAGTTAAACGTGCTGCCACCAGGAACAGCCGCCATGGGCTGGTCGTCCTTGAATATAATGTCGAGAACAGTCTCGCCAATACCTATTACTTTTCTCATAGTCTCTTGTTTTTTGTTGGCTGCAAAGATACGAATTAATTATGAACTACGAACTATGAACTATGAATTATTTTTCGTACCTTTGCATCGCAAATGACAAGATACAATACGATTACACTGGAAAACGGCTTGCGCATCATCCACCTGCCCTCCTACTCGCAGGTGGTTTATTGCGGCATTGCCGTGAAGGCCGGCACCCGCCACGAACTGCCTGGCGAAGAGGGACTGGCCCACTTCTGCGAGCACCTGTCGTTCAAGGGCACGGAGCATCGCAGCGCCGTACAGATTATCAATGCCATCGAGGGACTGGGTGGCGAGTTGAACGCCTTCACCAACAAGGAGGACACGGTGTTCTATTGCGCCATCCAGGCACGTCATTTCATGAAGGCGGTCAACGTGCTCTGCGACATCGTGTTCCACAGCACCTACCCACAGAGCGAGGTTGAGAAGGAGCGCGAGGTGGTGTGCGACGAGATAGAAAGCTATGAAGACTCTCCAGCAGAACTCATCTTTGATGAGATAGAGAACATCCTGTTCGAAGGTCACCCCTTAGGTCATAATATCCTTGGCACCAGCGAACAGGTACGCCAATATACTAGCGAGGATGCTCGTCGTTTCACAGCCCGCTATTATCGTCCAGAT
>Ga0256406_1001427_pt1 | contig 38652 bp, 27 predicted proteins | sample RumenRJG_03DNA_FD_185986 | JGI IMG/M metagenome (GOLD analysis project Ga0256406, IMG submission 185986) | Bovine rumen microbial communities from Lethbridge, Alberta, Canada - RJG_03 | ecosystem: Host-associated > Mammals > Digestive system > Stomach > Rumen | place: Canada: Alberta | collected... | reverse complement strand
CATTCCAGCCTCAGTTACTTATAACGGCAAGGAATATGCGGTGAAGAGCATAGGCGAGGAGAGCTATCTTTGGACCTCAGCCAACAGCATCACCATCCCAGCCAGTGTCGATACTATCAAGGCAAAAGCTTTCTATTATGGTAAGCCTACAACAATTCATTTCTCCGAGGGCCTGAAATATATCGGCAAGAGCGCCTTTGGTGGAGTGGGCTGTACGGAGTTGGAGATACCTGCCTCGGTGACCAAGATAGAGGGTTACGCCTTCTTTTCTTCTTCGAGTCTGAAGAAACTCACGCTGCACGAAGGGCTTAAGGTTATCGGACCGTCGGCCTTCTATCATCCGAAGGCGTTGGAGTCGCTCACGATTCCTGCTACCGTTGATACCATCGGGAGCTCTGCCTTTGCCATGTCGGAAAAGCTGACATCTCTGAAGCTGAATGAGGGGCTTAAGTACATTGGCAATTTCGCCTTCGGTCAGTCGGCCTTGCTCGCCAGCGTGTCGCTTCCTTCCACCCTTACGGCCATGGGTGACGAGGTGTTTCTCAAATGTGCCAAGCTCACCGAGGTGACATTGCCGGCTAAGCTCACGAAGATGGGTACTTCGGTGTTTGCCAAAACCGCTATAGCCACATTCAAGGTGGATGCCGCCAATGAGACCTTTAAGGTTAAGGACGGCTGTGTGTATTCTTCCGATGAAAGCGTCCTCTATGCTGTACCCATGACAGGTAAGTCGAGTCTTGTGGTGTCGTCAAAGTGTCTGGGCGTCAATGGTGGAGCTGCATGGGGGAGTAAGATTGAATCCCTGCGTCTCCCGTCGGGCTTGTTGGCCATTGATGACTATGCCTTCGAGGAGGCTCCTATCGTTCAGCTCGACATTCCTTCTTCGGTCACCTATGTAGGTGAGCAGGCGTTTGCTCTCACTAAGGTGAAACGGCTGGTGGTGCCGGGCAATGTGGCCTTCTTAGGTGACGGAGCTTTTGCCCAGTGCGACAGTTTGGCTGAGGTTACGCTTCCTTCGTCGGTGACGGCCATGGAGAACCATCTCTTCTTCCGTGATGCCAAACTGCAGAAGATGACGGTTTTGAGCAATACGGCTCCCGACATTCTCGAAGGCTATTATGAGGATTACGACGTGGCTTTCTATGGCATTGGTTCTGGGGCCAAGCTTTATGTGCCTAAAGGTGCATCGCAGTCCTACAAGGATAAGAGCTGGAGTGACTATTTCACCATTGAAGAGCTGCCCACCGGTCTCTTCAGCCCTGTCAGCACTGATCCTGCCACTGGAGCCAAACTGGGAAAGTATGCTCCTCTGTCGTTCAAGATAACCTTCGACCGTGCTGTATCCGTGACCAATGATGCCCCGGATGTGTCCGTTCGGAAGACATCTCTTCTCTATAGTAATCTGTTCACCCCCGATGATAGCTGGAAGGTGAACTTGAGCAGCGACAAGAAGAGCATCACGGTGTGGGCTTCCGATTATGATGGTTATACGGAGTCCTTTAATTTCGATACCTCCGACATTTATTATCTCACTGTGCCCGCATCTATTGTCAAGGATGCCGATGGTAATGTGAACGACCGGATCGTGCTGACATTCAACCAGCCGACTACGACAGCCGTAGAGTCGGTTGCAACAGCTACCACGAAAGGCGAACCCGTGGAGCGTTTCAACTTGAGTGGCCAGAAGCTTTCTGCACCTCAGCATGGCGTCAATATTGTCCGCTATTCTGATGGTACCACACGTAAAGTGATTGTGAAGTAACAGATACTTAGCACAAACTGTTTCAAGGCTCCCACAGCAGGGAGCCTTTTTTCAGCATGCTTAGCAGAGGTTGTCTCTCTCTCGTGGGTTAACCACTCGATTAGGCTGCTTCTCTTCACCTTTCCTGACTTCGTCAATGCACCATCCATCCTAAATCACTGCAAAGTGTTTGTAGCTGATTGATAATCAATGAAACCAATTTGATAGTACCTATAAGTGACGTAGTCAGGAACACTTTACCCATTGATTTCTGTAGAGGAGTAGACAGAAATAGGCCGTAACCCGTTCGGACTGCGACCTACATCTATATTAATTACCTATGTACCCCTATAAAAAAAGAAAATGAAAACCTCACGGCCTCCATTCCTTTCCTTTAAACAATCTGTTTAAAAACAATTTACCTTAAACCTAATAACTAAAAACCTAAATCAATTACTACTAACCTAAACAATCTATTAACTTTTGACGTTGCAAAGGTACTGCCTTCTGTTCGTCCGTCCAAGTCTTTCCGCTTCTTTTTGCTACGATTTACCCTTTTCTTGATATAAATCAGTAAGCTGTGTGCGTAAACAGTGCATCCTTTCTGATAAACTACTCTTAGCCACCGTCATTGCTTTAAGTCAGTCCATGCTGGAGGATCGGTGCCAAGGAGATGCTTCACGAAGAAGTCGAAGCGCTTGTGCTCGCCATAATATTCACCCATGGTGTGGTGAATGCCGGGTAATACCACAAGCTCAAAATTCTTATTGGCCTTGATGAGGGCATTGACCACCTGGAAGGTACTCGAAGGGTCGACGTTGTCGTCCAGTTCACCGACCACAAGCATCAGCGGGCGCTGAAGCTTAGACGCATTGGCGACGTTACTGCATTCCACATAGCTTGAGTCTACGGGCCAACCCATCCATTGTTCGTTCCACCAAATCTTGTCCATACGGTTGTCGTGACATCCGCAGCTGCTGTAAGCCGCCTTGTAGAAGTCGCCATGGAGCAGCACGGCGGTAGTGCTCTCCTGACCACCGGCCGAGGCTCCGAATATACCCACGCGAGTAGAGTCCATGTAGGGGTATTTTATTGCAGCGGCCTTTATCCACAGCTCTCGGTCGGGGAAACCAGCGTCTTTGAGGTTCTTGTAGCATACTTCCTCAAACTTCTTTCCTCGCCACGAGGTTCCCATGGCGTCGAGTTGGACCACGATGAAGCCCAGTTCGGCCAGCGAGGTGGTGTTCCAGTTGTAGGAAATGAAGTCTTTCGGGGTGTAGGCACTGCCTGGACCGGCATAGATGTACTCTATGACAGGGTACTTCCTGCCTGGATCGAACTTTGTGGGTCGCTGGATGATACCCCACATGTCGGTCTTTCCATCGCGCCCCTTTGCTTTGAACACTTCTGGGGCCTGCCATCCTTCACGCCTCAGTCGTGAGATGTCGGCCGTTTCAAGTGTGCTGACGCAGCGGCCGTCGGAGGCATCGCGAAGTTCGGTCACGGGAGCAGTGCTCACGGTTGAGTAGGTGTCGGCCAAATAGCGATGGTCATAGCTGTAGATGGCGTTGTGGTTGGCAGGAGCCGGAGTGAGGCAACGCATGTTTTTACCGTCAAGGCCGATGGAATAATAGTGTACGAAGTAGGGGTCTTCATCCTTGTTCACTCCGCTGGCCGAGAAATAGATTTTGCCTTGTTGCTCGTCCACCCACTGCACTTCTCTCACGCACCACTCGCCCCTCGTCACTTGACGCAGGACGTTGCCCTTGCTGACATCGTAGAGATAGATGTGGTTCCAGTTGTCGCGCTCGCTGGTCCAGAGGAGTTGTTGTCCGTGGTGGATGAACTGCCGCCAGAGGCGCGAGTAGTTCACGAAGGTGTTGGCACGTTCTTCCACAATGGTGCGCAGTCGGCCCGTGGCTGCATTCATGGCAAGCAACTGGTAGAGCTGATGGCCGCGTCGGTTGTATTCCATAGTCACCTCACGGCTGTCTGGAGTCCATTGAAACCATCCTAAGTCGTATTGATTCTCAAGGGCATGTGGGTCGGCTTCCACCTTTCGGCCTGTGCTCACTTCAATGATGACGGGCTGATGCTGTGGCAGCTCGTCACCCGGCTTGGCGTATTCCTGCTTGTGGAGAATGGGTTGAAGCTGGTCGTTGGGCGATGATTCCACATAGTAGACGTAGCGCTTCTCTACGGGGCGACGCTTGCAGACAAAGAGATATTTCCCATCGGGACTCCAGAGGATGCGGTTGCTGTAGTAGTTGCCCAGCGTGCCGTCCTGCGTGAGTGTTCGCTTGGGTGTCCAGGGCTTCCCCGCTTCCTGCACGATGACGTTGCAGCCTTCAATGTAGGCAGCCTGCTTGCCGTCGGGAGAGACGCAGGGGTAAACCGCCTTCTCTTCGTCCACCTCCATCCAGTGATGTTGATGATGCCGGCCGTAGACCGGAGGACGTTGTGGGGCCGGCGCTATGCCAAGGGCTTTGTTCATGGCTTGAAGCGTGAGGTAGGTTTCCGACGTGTTTCTGTCGGCATCGTACACTCTGTAGCGCTGTCCTTGTGGAGTGGATATGCGATAGTGCAAAAGGTGGGTGCTGTCCTTCCATGCCACTTCGTGAGCCCAATGCATCACGGAGTCACTGCTGAAGAGTGTGCGTACGGCGTAGGCGCGCCGGTAGTCCTGGAGTGTACCTTGGGCGACTGCTGACTGCAGGATGGCACCCAAGACCAGGGTGAGGAATAGCTGCTTCATTCTTGTAGGGTTGGATTAAGAATAGTTATACAAAGGTAGCAATTATTTCCGGGTTAGGGTCTTCGTAAGGGCGTTTTTTCTGAGTTTGCGGTACACTTCTTGGATTCCAGAATAGAAGCTTCTTATCTTCTGTTTCTCAGGTGGAAGTAAAAAACAGCTCGATACTTGCTTTTTATTGTTTCTTTTTCTCTAACTTTGCACCCGTAAACTTCTAATTTATTGTTTATGGGCAATTGACTTTTACGTTAGGCTTAGGTTTGTGCTTAGGATTTGCAGGAAGCATTCATGCACAAACGACATTGCCTTATTCGCAGGCTTTCGATAACGAAGCAGGCTTCAAGACCTTTACAGTCATTGATGGCAACAACGACGGCACGACATGGGCCTACGACGACTGGAACTACCAGGCTGCATGCAATCGCAACTCTTCAGCCGGCAGCGACGACTGGCTGGTCTCGCCGGTCTTTCACCTGACCAAGGGTACGCAGTACGAGCTGAAGTTCTCTGCCAAGACCGTGCAGGACGCTACTACAGAGCACTTCTTAGTGAAATTAGGCACTTCGAAGACGGATACGACGACCTTCACACAGACCGTGCTTGCCAATGGAACGGCAGATAATACCTATTCGGCTAAGAGCTACACAGCGACCTTTACCGTGGCGGCTGAGGGTGACTATTACATTGGCTTCCATTATCTAACGGGTAAGCAGACGTATTCGAGTGGTCTCGGTATTGACGATATCAAGCTGACGGGTAGCGAGGTGCAGACCAAGAGCGCACCTCAGACCGTGAGTGGTATCACGTTCAAGTATGACTACAATAGCGGTCTGACAACTCTGAAATGGAAGGCCCCTACGAAATTGGAGGATGGTACGACCATCACGGCACCGCTCTCTTACGCAGTGCGCCGTGTCGGTACAACGGCCAACCTTGTGGAGGGTTATCCCGGGACAACATTCCACGAGCAAGTTGGTCTGAAGGATATGCCATCAAGCAGTGTGAAATTCGGACAGGCAGTGTTGCGATATGCCATTACTGCTACGAGCAACGGTACGACAAGCGCCTCGGCTATGTCACCCTTCAAGGTGATAGGTACACCGGAGACTTTGCCTTACAGCGAGTCGTTTGCCTCAGGTAGACCGCACCATTTCTGGGGCGAAAGCCATACGGGCAGAGGCCGTTGGGGTGAGATGTCCGTGAGTGGTTCTTTCGATCAGAATCTTGATGGTGGACTCTTCAACTTCACAGCAGCAGGCTACAATGAGAGCAGTCTGGGCTTCACGGGACTTATTAATATCAAGGGAGCCAAGAACCCAGTGCTGTCGTTCTGGTATAAGTATATGACGGCTGGTGCCGAGGTAGACAAAGACACGCTTGAAGTGCAGGTGGCTTCCAACGGCGGCGACTTCACTACGGTCAAGGAACTGGAAGTGAACAGTGTGGATAGCATGAGGACATGGCTGCCCGTGGAGCTGTCGTTAGCTAACTATTCCAGCAGCGACTTCATTCAGGTGGCCTTCCTTGTTAAATCACATACGGGTAACACCTGTATATATGTGGACAATCTGAACTTGTTCAACCAGGTAAGTAAAGACCTTGGTATTTCTGAGGTGAGTCTTCCCACCCGACTGAGGACCGACGAGGCCCGAAAAGCCACGGTGAAAGTGCAGAACTGGGGTGTCAGTACTGTCGAAGGTAAAGACTACCAAGTTGTTGTGCTGGCTGACGGTAAGGAGCTCGGCAGTGTTGTGGGCACTGATTTGGAAAGTGGCGCCTCGGCTGTGGTGAGGGTTCCTGTGACGGCTTTGGTGGGTCTTGCCAAGGACAGTGTCGACTGTTATGCGGAACTGCGCTATGCCGCCGACGAGAATCTTACGAACAACAAGTCGGATTCTGTACTTCTCGCAGTGGTCCAGACTTCTTATCCTACACCTAACGCACTTTCTGCAAAGGCCATTGGCAGCGATGTTGTTCTGAATTGGCAACAGCCCGATGCGCCCCGATCGACCAGCACAAAGGTGACCGACAGCTTTGAGACGGCTCCAGACTTCACTATCAGCGACTGGGGCGACTGGACACTTTTTGATGGTTCCAAGCTTGGTGTCTATGGTATTAATTCAACTAACTTCCCCAACAATGGCCAGCCGCAGGCTTTCACCGTGTTCAACCAGTCGGCTGTAGGAGCCAGCGACTCTTGGAAGGCACATTCCGGCAGCAAGGAGCTCGTGTCGTTCAGCGTGATGGGTAGCAAGTCGGACCACTGGCTCATTTCGCCTACGCTTTCGGGTGAGGAGCAGGAGGTGACCTTCTATGCCCGTGCTTACTCTAAGCAGTACGAAGAGGATTTCGATTTCAGCTACTCGACGACGTCGGTAGATACAGCAGACTTCAAGGTGTTGAATGCGGTACAGTTGAAGGCCGACAACTCTTGGAAGCTGTATTCCTATAAGGTTCCGGTCGGTACGCGCTATTTTGCCATTCACGTCACCTCTGAGGATGCCTTTGCAATGCTTTTCGATGACTTTACTTTTGTGCCCGATACCACGGGCCTGCAGAACATCGTGTTACAGGGATACAACGTCTATCGCGACGGTGTGAAGATAACCACAGAGCCTGTCACTTCAACAACCTTCACCGGGCCGACTACTGCCGGAACGCATACTTACAACGTGACAGCGGTCTACGATAAGGGTGAATCTGCATTCTCAGCACCTGCATCGACTGGTGTTTCCACGGGGGTGACCAAGGTTGCTACCGTTGAGACTGGCGATGGATTAATCTATGACCTGCAAGGACGTAGGGTAGAGCATCCAGCGGCTCCTGGAATCTACATCAGGAATGGAAAGAAATACGTGGTGAAATAATATCATCATTATCACTCATCGAAAAAGGGCTTGCGCAACATCAAGTGCAAGCCTTTTTTCGGGGTGTTTGTTAAGCTCTGTCCCGGTGTAGTGTACACACGGAACATGAAGTACGCATTATCACAGACATCTCTAAAGCCGGCCATGAAGTTCTTTGTCTAAGCGCGCACTCATTCTCCTAAGACGCTGGTTGTAACTGATTCAAACGCATAGAATGCCCGTGCAACCCTTCTTATCACGTCAGCTGCCGGTACGTTCAATCCCCGGTTTGCACTCCTGCCAGCTCAAAACCGTTGTGCCATGGACGACAACGTAGCTTGTAGAGGGCCGCGAGGGCTGTCCCATGCAGGGATATTGGGGGGCGACATTGGGGGGCGACACTATGGATTTCATGGGGTAAAAGTGGTGTCTTCGTGGGGTAAAAGCTGGAGTGCCTATGTTGTAATGCTATAGAAAAAGATCGTTTGCTACGCAGCGAACGATAGAAAGCTACGCAGCTAACTGTTGCCTGCCTGGCAGCAAAATTATCAGAGCCTCCGTAAGTCTGTTCAGTGTGTATTGGTCTTCCGCTCAATCATGCTCTGACCGTGCATGCCCATTGCGGTAAACCCTCTGCCCCATATATTAAAAACGGGGGCTGTACCTTGAAAGTACAGCCCCCGTAAACTTATGTTGGCTGATGCGTCAGCGTTGCCGATTAGATAATCTCGCTCCAGTCCTCCTGAGTCTTACGCACGTAGGTCTGGTAGCGGCGCTTAGCGGCCTTCTCAGTCTCAGCATAGAGTTCCTCAGCCTCTTCAGGACGAGCCTTCTGCAGCGAAGAGAAGCGCACCTCACCGAGGAGGTAGTTGCGGAAGTTCTCCCAGTTAGGAGCCTTGGAATCGAGCTGGAACGGGTTCTTGCCTTCCTTGGCCAGTTCCGGGTTGAAGCGCCAGAGGTGCCAGTAGCCGCACTCCACAGCGAGAGCTTCCTCATGCTGCGAGCGACCCATGCTACGGCGATCGGCCTTAGAGCCCTTGATACCGTGGTTGATACACGGAGCATAGGCGATGACGAGCGACGGGCCTGGATAGGCCTCTGCCTCGCGAATGGCCTTCAGTGTCTGAGCGTTATCGGCGCCCATAGCCACCTGAGCCACATAGATGTAGCCATAAGTGGTCTCCATCAGACCAAGGTCCTTCTTGCTCACGCGCTTGCCGGAGGCAGCGAACTGAGCGATGGCGCCAAGCGGCGTAGCCTTTGACGACTGGCCACCCGTGTTGGAGTAAACCTCGGTATCGAGCACCAGGATGTTGACATCCTCGCCGGTAGAGAGGACGTGGTCGAGACCGCCGTAGCCAATGTCGTAAGAAGCGCCGTCACCACCGATAATCCACTGTGAGCGCTTTACAAGATAGTGCTCCAGAGGCAGCAGTTCCTTGCATACCGGGCAACCTGCCTCGGCACCCTTCTCGATGAGCGGCTTCAGCTCAGCTGCGGCCACCTTGGAGGCATCGGCGTCGTTCTGGCTCTCAATCCACTTCTCGGCGGCAGCCTTGAACTCGGCGGGAGTATCTTCCTTAGCGATGTTCTCCTGCAGCAGCATGGTGATGCGCTGCTTCATCTTCTTGTTGGCAAGCGCCATGCCCAAGCCGAACTCGCAGAAGTCCTCGAACAAAGAGTTGTTGAAGGCAGGACCCTGTCCCTTCTCGTTCGTGCAATAAGGAGTAGAAGGAACAGATGCTGAGTAGATGGACGAGCAACCCGTAGCGTTGGCAATCATTTCACGGTCGCCAAAGAGCTGAGAGACGAGCTTCACGTAAGGAGTCTCGCCGCAGCCAGAGCAAGCACCGGAGAACTCGAACAGAGGCTGTGCGAACTGAGAGTTCTTGGGGCTCTGCTTGATGTCAATCAGGCTCGACTTGTTGGTTACCTTCTTCACCAGGTATTCCCAGTTGGCAGCTTCCTTCTTCATGTCGGGAGCGTCCACATTGAAGGGCACCATCTTCAGAGCCTTCTCACCCTTCTTACCCGGGCAGACGTCGGCGCAGTTGCCGCAGCCCAGACAGTCGAGTACAGAGGTCTCAATGCGGAAGTGCATGCCCTTGAAAGCCTTAGGAGCCAGCATGTCGACAGTATTGCCGTCGAAACCGGCAGCTTCCTGGTCGTCCATGACGAACGGGCGGATGCAGGCGTGAGGACAAACATATGAGCACTTGTTGCACTGGATACAGTTGTCGGAATTCCACACCGGAACAAAAGCTTCGACGCCGCGCTTATCGTAAGCAGCAGTGCCTGTTTCCCACTTGCCGTCGGCAGTGTCGAACTTCACGAAGTCAGAAACCTTCAGCAGGTCACCGGCCTGAGCGTTCATCGGGCGGACAATCTCCTTGACGAATGCGGGAGCGTCGTCCTCAACCTCAGCGTCGTCAGCCAGGTTAGCCCATGCCGGGGCTACGGTCAGCTCTTTGTATTCACCGCCGCGGTCCACGGCAGCGTAGTTCATGTTCACGATATCCTGACCCTTCTTGCCATAAGATTTCACGATGAAGGCCTTCATCTGCTCCACTGCGAGGTCGGTAGGAATGACCTTGGTGATACGGAAGAAAGCCGACTGCAGGATGGTGTTGGTGCGGTTGCCCAAGCCAATCTCCTGGCCAATCTTCGTAGCGTTGATGTAGTACACCTTGATGTGGTGCTTAGCGAAGTAGCGCTTCACCTTGTTAGGAATGAAGTTGATGAGCTCATCGCCGTCGAAGATGGTGTTGAGCAGGAACGTGCCGTTGTCGCGCAGACCACGGGTCACGTCGTACATGTGGAGGTAAGCCTGAACGTGGCATGCCACGAAGTTAGGCGTGTTCACCTGATAAGCGCTGTGGATAGGCTCGTCGCCGAAACGCAGGTGAGAGCAGGTGAAGCCACCCGACTTCTTAGAGTCATAAGAGAAGTAAGCCTGGCAATATTTCTTGGTGTTGTTACCAATGATCTGAACAGAGTTCTTGTTGGCACCCACGGTACCGTCAGAGCCCAAACCGTAGAACTTAGCCTCGAAGAGAGAGTCGCCGCCCATAGGAATCTCCTCAACCTCAGGCAGAGAGGTGAAGGTGACGTCGTCGACGATACCCACGGTGAAGTGGTTCTTCGGCACGTTGAGCTCGAGGTTGTTGAACACGGAGATGATCTTGGCAGGAGTGGTGTCGGAAGAACCGAGACCGTAACGGCCACCCACGATGAGCGGTTTGCGAGGATCGTCATAGAGCGCGCTCTTGACGTCGAGATACAGAGGCTCGCCCTCAGCTCCGGGCTCCTTGGTGCGGTCGAGCACGGCGATGCGCTTCACGGTGTCGGGGATAGCCTTGCGGATAGCCTCGACAGAGAACGGACGGTAGAGGTGGACAGCCACCATACCCACCTTCTTACCCTGCTTGGTCAGGTAGTCGATGGCCTCGCGGGCAGGCTCTGTAGCCGAACCCATCAGCACGAGGATGTTCTCAGCGTCGGGAGCACCATAGTAGTTGAACAGATGATACTCGCGGCCGGTAATCTTGGAGACCTCGGCCAGGTGCTTCTCTACAATCTCGGGCACCTTGTCGTAGTAGGCATTGCAAGCCTCACGATGGGTGAAGAAGGTTTCGGGGTTCTCGGCAGTACCGCGTGTGTCAGGGCGCTCAGGGCTCATGGCACGGTCGCGGAAGCGCTTAATCCACTCTTCCTTAACCAGCGGGCGGATGTCCTCCATATCCATCTCCTCAATCTTATGATATTCGTGAGAGGTACGGAAGCCGTCGAAGAAATTGATGAAAGGAACAGAGCTCTCAAGGGTTGAGAGGTAAGGCACTGCGGACAGGTCCATCACCTCCTGTACGGAACCGGAGCAGAACATGGCGAAGCCGGTCTGGCGGCAAGCCATAACATCCTGGTGGTCACCGAAGATACACAGAGAGTGGCTGGCCAGCGTACGGGCAGAAACGTTGAATACGCAGGGAAGCAACTCACCAGCAATCTTATACATATTGGGGATCATCAAAAGCAAGCCCTGCGAAGCAGTGTAGGTGGAGGTCAGTGCGCCAGCCTGCAGTGAACCGTGGACGGCACCGGCAGCTCCGGCTTCCGACTCCATTTCCTGAACGCTGACGGTCTGTCCGAAGAGGTTCTTGCGCCCCTTGGCGGCCCATTCGTCCACGTGCTCTGCCATGGGTGATGACGGAGTAATCGGGTAGATGGCGGCTACCTCAGTAAACATGTAGCTTACGTGAGCGGCAGCGGTATTGCCATCACAAGTGATAAACTTCTTTTCTTTAGCCATTGTTGTGAATATAAAATGTTAGTGTATATAGCTTTGAATTCTGTTCTTGGGTGAATCAATAGAGAAAGCCCAACAGCCACAGGGGCAGTCGGTTGTCGCCCTCGGCTGTGCCTCCGTAGTAGGCATAGGTGGTGTCGGTGTTGAACCTTAACTTATGGCCATCGGCGACATTGGCCACGCGGAACTTCCTGGTGCCGTCGACGATGAAGTAGTGTTCCTTGCTGCCTTGGCTCACCACATGGTCTTTCCACAGGGTGTTGACGAAGAAGGTCTCCATGATGTCCTGTTGCCGTGTGATGGACGGATAGATGGCGTAAATGAGGTTAGGATTGTGGAGCATCACTCGGGCTGGCTTCTTGGGGAATTGCTGTCCTACAGGGTAGATGATGTTGATGAGGCGGGCTTCAGCGAGGTATTTGATGTAGTTCATCACTGTGGCACGGCTGGTGTCAATGCGCTCGGCCAGATTGCTGATGTTGGGAGCCTTAGGTCCGCCCACGGCCAAGAGGTAGAAGAGCTCCTTAATCTTGATGAGATACTTCAGTTCTATCTGCTTGATGAGCAGTATGTCGACTTCCGTCATCATGTTCATAGTCTTGAGCAGATTCTCCTCGAAGTTGCGCTGCTCCAGGAAGAAGGGATAGAAGCCGTGGTGGAGATAGTCGGCAAAGTAGCGCTGAGCGTCGGTCACGGCGAGTATCTGTTTCTCTATCTGCTCGTGGTTGCAGAGCAGCTCGTGCAGCGTATAGGGATGGAAATTGCTGCCGGCCTGAAGGTTGAGATATTCGCGGAAGGAGAATCCACGCAGGTTGTAGCTATGGGCTATGCCATTGAGTTCCGGGTTCTCTTCCTTCAGCCTCATCACGCTTGAGCCGGTGAACACGATCTTCAGTTCGGGGTAGAGATCGTAGCAACGCCGAAGCTCTCGGCTCCAGTCGGGCTGCTTGAACACTTGGTCGATGAGCAGCACGCGGCCTCCGTTTTCAACGAATTCACCCGCGAAGCTGGTGAGTCCCCGGTACTGGAAGTAGAAGTTGTTCATGTTGATGTACAGACACCTGTGGTCGCCCTGCCGGAAATGCTCCTTGGCGAACTGCAGGAGAAACGTTGTCTTGCCCACGCCGCGCGTACCCTTGATGCCGATGAGGCGCTGGCTCCAGTCGACCTCATCCATGAGGATGCGCCGCACCGGAGCATGGGTATGCTCTACAAGATAGTCGTGAGTTTTGAACAAGGCTTCCATGCACTTATTTTTGTTTGTTTCTGAATCCCAAATGCAAAGGTAATATATTCTTTGATAAATGCAAAGTATAGTTTGCAAAATCTCCTTTAAATAATGTTATTTGGAGACGGTGCATCGGAGTAGAATAGGCGAACGGGCTGCCTCAAGTTTCTATGGTTCTTCAGGCTGTGTTTTTCGCAACCTTAGGTCACACATTCCGGCACCCCTGGTTGGCAGGCCCTCTCAACCCTCCTTGCGAGGCGGTGTCGACCAGGGGTGAGAGGCCATATTGCCTAAGGGCGATTCAACTTGTTGCCGGTCTGCTTGTTATGTTGGCATTTGAGGACGATGAGGACGAAAATAACCAGAGTGGGTGGTGGAGTCGGTAGGGGAGGGTGTTATTTATAGATGGAGACTTCGCTGTGAGGCGGGCTGCTGAGATGGGGGATAGCAAAATCGTCTGGCGGTAATGGTTTGGAAAGTAAGTGGCCGGATATTTTGCTATGAAGGGGTTTTGACGTAACTTTGCATCAGAATAAAGACAAACAAAGAGATGAGTTTGAAATTGCATGTATTCAACCCTGAGCACGACATTGCGTTGGCCACTAATGTGGTGCAGTTCACGCCGCCTCATGCTGCGCGGTCGCTGAGGGCTGAATTGGGTTTCCTGCCTGCCCTGTGGGCCGATGAGGGCGACTGGGTGCTGGTCGATGATGCGGTAGCGGCCCGTTCGGCAGTGCGTAAGTTCAGCGGTCGTACGGGTAGGGTTAGCTTCGTCACACCATCGGATTTGGCCAATCTAGCTCCAGCACATTCTGAGCTTACGGTAAGCCCGTGGGGGTGGGACTCGGCGTTGTGCCGAAGGCTGCTTGCTTGCTGTCAGGGATTGAGGCCGGTACTGCCTTCGCCCGAAATACTCACAGCAATCCGGCTGATGAGCAACAGGCGTTTCGCAGCCAAGGTGCTGTTGCACGAGATAATAGGCTCAGACAGCCGTCTTGTTGGGCGCAGCCGATATTATGACGGCAATGCCACGCTGATTGATGCTGTTGTAGCCGATTTCGGAGGGCGGGCTGTGCTCAAGGCTCCCTGGAGCAGCAGCGGACGCGGCATCCGTTATGTGGAAGGCGGACTTACCGACTATCAGCTGAGGTGGGCTGCCAACATCATTCAACGGCAGGGGGGTATTATGGTGGAACCCTATTATAATAAGGTGAAGGATTTTGCCATGGAGTTCTGGGCCGAGGCCGACGGCACGGTGAGCTATAGGGGCCTGTCGCTTTTCACCACCGTCAACGGGGCTTATTCGGGCAATCTCCTGGCTCCTGAGGCCTTGAAGGAGCAGCTGCTTGCTCCTTATGTCGGCAGCGACCTGCTCTGCAAAGTGCGAGATGAGATTGTGCGGCGCCTGAACGGCAGGTTGCGCGGTGCTTACTGTGGTCCTTTCGGCATTGACATGATGATAGTGCAGGGTGAGCAACGGCAGGGGTTCCTTCTGCATCCCTGTGTGGAGATGAACCTCAGACGCACCATGGGGCATGCTGCCTTGGCACTCACGCCGGCCGAAGGCGAGCGGCCCAAGGTGATGACAATCTCCTTCGACGGTCATTATCATCTGCGCCTGCGGCCATGGCTCTATGGAGGGTACGAGGCCTGATAGCCTTATTGAGTATACGAAAAGGAGCAAAGGTTTTCCGAAATTCCTTTGCCCCTTTCTTCGGGGTGTGTCAGGCATGACACTAACTGTTGTGGCTGCCTAACCGATTATCTTATAGCGGGCAAATTTCAGCAGCAATTTCTTGACACCGGCATTCTTGAAGTTCACCTGGGCTGTGGCATTCTCCCCTGTTCCCTCGACATGCTCAACTGTCCCTATTCCGAAGCGCTGGTGTTCAATGACTGTTCCTTCTTTTAGTTGTGAATCTCCGCTTCCCGTATGCTGAAGCGTGCGTCCGCCATTGGTTATCGCCTTGTTGATTTTCACCAGGCGCCCACCGTTGCGGAGGAGCTGTTGCTTAAACGAATCGCTCAGCGGATTGACTGCCGTCTCTGGCTGTCTTGGTCCCGTCACCTTCGGCTTGACATCGGCCATGAATTGGCTGGCCACAGGTCGGCTGTTCTGCATCCTCGGATTGAAGCGCGCTCCATTGCCCCAATCCGAACTCCCCATATAGGGCCGGTTGGGCTCATATTCATGCGCACTGCCATTGCGCCCCGACTTTCGATAAGCACCGAAAGGCATGTCGTCGTCAGCGTCAACCAGTGTGCCGTCAATGTCCCCAAGAAAGCGGCTTGGTCCATTCTCAGTCACTGTGCCATAGCGCATGCGATGCTTGGCATAGGTGAGATAGCAATGCTTCTCGGCCCGCGTGATGGCTACATACAGTAACCGCCGTTCTTCCTCCAGCATTCTGTCGGAATCCACCGACATGGCACTTGGGAAGATGTTCTCTTCGAGTCCCACTACAAACACTGTAGGGAATTCCAGTCCTTTGGCTGCATGCACGGTCATCAGGTTCACCTTGCTGTCGCTGTCGTCGTCGCTGTCCAGGTCGCTCATGAGCGAAACTTCCTGCAGGAAGTCGGTCAAGAAAACATGGTCTTCATTGTCGGTTTCTCGATTGCTCTCAACGAAGTCCTGCATAGCCGTGAGAAGCTCGTTCAGATTTTCCTGCCGCGACACGTCATCGGGCGATGTACCCGAGAAGATGTCGGCCGAGATACCCGACTGCTTGATAATCGTCGTTCCCAGTGTGTAGACATCGTCGACTGCGGCTTTGCGGATGAAGTCTTCTATCATCGTGCGGAAGCCTTCGAGCTTCTTCATCGTGCCGCTGTTCACTTTCAGCTGGTAGTCAGCAGGATGGCCTATTACCGTCCACAGGCTCACCCCATTCTTTCGGGCAGCCTCCCCAATGCGTGCCACTGTCGTGTTGCCGATGGCCCTGGCCGGATAATTGATGATTCGCTTGAATGCCTCCTCGTCGTCAGGGTTGGCTACCAGGCGGAAGTAGGCGATGACATCCTTGATTTCCTTACGCTGATAGAAGCTCATTCCGCCAAAGATGCGGTAGGGTATATGCTGTCGGCGCATCTCCTCCTCAAAGCTTCTGCTCTGTGCATTCGTCCTGTAGAGGATGGCAAAGTCGCTGAACTCGCTTCCTTCCTTCGACTTCAGTTTGAGTATCTCCTTGCACACCACAACTGCCTCCTCCTTGTCGGAGTAGGTGGGCTTGAGCTTGATTTTCTCACCCACGGCATTCTTGCTGAACACCTCCTTGGGTATCTGACGCTCGTTATGGCGGATGAGGCTGTTGGCGACCTTGACGATATTCTGCGTTGACCTGTAGTTCTGCTCCAACTTGAAGAGCTTGCAGTCGGGATAGATTCTTTGGAAATTCAGGATGTTGTCGATGTTGGCTCCCCGGAAGGCATAAATGCTTTGGGCATCGTCGCCCACCACACACACATGATGGTTCTCGCGAGTCAGGAGCGATACAATCTGCTGTTGCGCGTGATTGGTGTCCTGATACTCATCCACAAGTATGTACTGGAAGCGTGTGGCATATTTCTTCCTCACTTCCTCGTGCTCGCTGAAGAGCTTGAATGTCTGGACGAGCAAGTCGTCGAAATCCATGGCATTAGCCTTCCGGCAGCGCTGCTCATACCGAGCAAAGATATTGCCCACTTCGGGGACTCCCGCATAAGTGTCTTTATCCTGTGTACGAGGGTCGTTCAGATAGTGCTCCGAGTCGATAAGTTGGTTCTTCGCCATTCCTATGCGCTTGTGCACTGTAGCAGGCTTATACACCTTCTCGTCCAGTTGCATTTCCTTTACGATGGACTTGATAAGCGACCGGGAGTCGGCTTCATCATAGATGGTAAAGTTCGACTCAAAACCGATAACGCTGGCCTCGGCTCTGAGAATTCGTGCGAACAGAGAGTGAAAAGTACCCATTTTGAGCTTCAAGGCCCGTTCTGCTCCTACGAGTTCGCCGATGCGCGCCTTCATCTCGTTGGCCGCCTTGTTGGTGAAGGTGAGTGCAAGGATATTCCACGGTTGCATTCCATGTTGGAGCAACCATGCTATTTTATAGGTGAGTACGCGTGTCTTCCCCGACCCGGCCCCGGCAATGACCAGCTGTGGCCCATCCACATAGCAGACGGCCTTCAGCTGACTCTCGTTGAGTGCCTTGGCAAAAAGACTCATATTATTATCCATCCGAATGACTGTGTGATGTCTTATACTTTCTTTATACTCTTATCTGTTATGATGTCTGTAGACACCTCCTGCCGCTGTGTGTGGATTGATGTCTTCGCCCTCCTTGGGAAACGAGGGCATAAAGCGCATCTGAGCCGCGATAGCCTTCTGGCGTTTCCGCATGAAGGGACCGGGATGAGCGCTGTCGAAAACTCTCGGATTGGGCAGGGTAGCGGCGATGAGCGCACAGTCGGAGCGCGAAAGCTCGGCTGCCGACTTGTTGAAATGATAGCGGGCACAAGCGTCGACGCCATAGATATGCTCGCCCATCTCGATGCTGTTCAGATAAACTTCCATTATGCGCTGTTTGCTCCACAGCAACTCTATGAGAGCCGTGAAATACACCTCAAAGCCTTTTCGCGTCCAGGAGCGACCCGGCCAAAGGAACACATTCTTTGCCGTCTGTTGAGAGATGGTGCTGGCTCCTAATTTCTTTCCTCCTTTGTGCTTCATGTCGTGCCGGGCTGCTTTCTCTATTGCTGAGTAGTCGAAGCCATGATGCAGCAGGAACCGTTGATCCTCGCTGGCCATGACGGCCACGGGCATATGGGGAGATATCTCGTCCATGGACACCCAGTGATGATGAATGGTCAGACTACCATCCTCTACGCAACGGATGAGCATGAGCGGGGTGACATAAACAGGCAGGAAGCGGTAGACCACAACCGCTAAGATGGTGGATGCAAAGAAGAGGCATACCAGCCACTTGATAATGTTCTTAAGTCTTTTCATAACAAAGGGGGATGCGGTCCTGGAAGCCACATCCCCTTACATTTTCAGTTGATGAATGACACGATTACTTCAGCGTACCGTTGTTAGCTTGGTTCACCATCTCCTGACTTGCATAGAGATAAACCTCGACTCTGCGGTTGGCCTGGCGGCCAGCGGCAGTAGTATTGTCGCCGACAGGATTGGTCTCGCCAAAGCCCTTCACGCTCTTAATCTGGCTGTTGCCCACACCCAGTGACTGTAGGTAGGAAGAAACCGATGTAGCGCGGTCGAGCGACAGCTCCTGGTTCTTTGCCGTACTCTGCTCGGCTGTACAGTTCTTCCAGCCTTGATTGTCGGTGTAGCCCTGGATGTCGACATCACAGGAGCTGTTGTTCTTCAGCACGGAAGCAAACTTGCTAAGGTCATTCTTGGAATTGGCAGCAAGCGTCGACTTGCCTGTCTGGAAGAGCAGTCCGGAGTCGAACGTCACCTTCACAGCCTTGAGACCATTGGCATCGGTCACTTCCTCCACCTTTGCATTCTGTACCTGGGCTGCTGTCTCCTGAGCCACCTTGTCCATATGGCGGCCGATGATAGCGCCGGTTCCTGCACCTACAGCTCCGCCAATGGCTGCACCGATAGCTGCACCTTTACCGTGACCGATGATGCCGCCTAACACAGCGCCAGCTGCAGCGCCAATACCAGTACCACCCAGAGAGTAGGTGCCTTGCTTAGTCTGACAACCTACTACTGTGAGCAGGCATGCCAGCAATGTCATTAATTTGAGCTTCTTCATAATTAGTTCTATTTTAAGTTGTCAATACTCTATATTTTTAATGCAAAGTTACTTCTTTTTTTATCATCAGCGGGCTCGTCCCGACTTTTTTTAGTAATTTTGCCGCGAAATTAGCGATTCAGGCTATGACCGCAAAGGGGAAACACCTATGACGAGGTAGGCAAATCCCTATTTCGTCCTGCCTCGGGCGGGAATCGTGCATAGTGCGATATCAACTTCAACATCAATATGGCTAAAGAACTGAAACAACTGACCAAGCGTGCCGACAATTACAGTCAATGGTATAACGATTTGGTCGTCAAGGCAGACCTTGCAGAGCAGGCTCCTGTCCGTGGATGTATGATTATCAAGCCTTATGGTTATGCCATTTGGGAGAAAATCCAGGCCGGGCTTGACAAAGAATTCAAGAAATTGGGTGTGCAGAATGCCTATTTCCCACTCCTTATTCCAAAGAGCTTTTTCGCTCGTGAAGCCGAGCATGTGAAAGGTTTCGCCAAGGAGAGCGCTGTGGTGACTCATTACCGGCTGAAGACAGCCGATGATGGTTCCATCATTGTGGACCCCGAAGCCAAACTCGATGAGGAACTCATCATCCGTCCCACTTCGGAGACGATGATTTGGCACACCTACAAGAACTGGATTCATTCCTGGCGTGACCTGCCCATAAAATGCAATCAGTGGTGTAATGTGATGCGGTGGGAAATGCGCACACGCCCGTTCCTCCGCACATCGGAATTCCTCTGGCAGGAAGGCCACACGGCACACGCCTCCAAGGAGGAAGCTCAGGCTGAAGCAGAACAGATGCTGCATGTTTACGCCGACTTCGTAGAAAAGGTGATGGATGTACCAGTGGTTCAAGGCGTGAAGAGTCCCACCGAGCGTTTCGCCGGTGCCTTGGAGACCTACACCATTGAGGCAATGATGCAGGACGGCAAAGCACTGCAGAGCGGTACCTCGCATTTCTTGGGTCAGAACTTCGCAAAGAGCTTCGACGTCACCTTCCTCAACAAGGAGAATAAACCTGACTATGTGTGGGCCACATCATGGGGGGTGTCGACCCGTCTGATGGGAGCACTCATCATGACCCACTCCGACGACAACGGACTCGTGCTTCCGCCAGCCCTTGCACCTATACAGGTAGTTATTATACCTATTTATAAGAATGCTGAACAGCTGAAGGCCATCTCCGACAAGCTCCAGCCTGTCATCGACCAGATGCAGCAGCTCGGCATCAGCGTGAAATTCGACGACAGCGACAATAAGCGCCCCGGATTCAAGTTTGCTGACTATGAACTTAAGGGAGTTCCAGTGCGTCTTGTGATGGGTGCCCACGACCTGGAGAACAATACGGTGGAGGTGATGCGTCGCGATACGCTTGAAAAGGCAAACGTGAGTTTCGATGGTATCACCGAGCATGTGAAAGGACTGCTTGACGACATGCAGAAGAGCATCTTCGAGAAAGCCAAGACTTTCCGCGATGCCCATATCTACGAGTGTGACAACTATGATGAGTTTAAGGAACGCGTCAAAGACGGAGGCTTCTTCCTTTGCCATTGGGATGGCACAGCCGAAACCGAGGCCCGTATCAAGGAAGATACCCAAGCCACCATTCGTTGCATTCCCTACGGGGTCGAACAGACACCCGGCACCGACATGGTAAGTGGCAAACCGGCTCAGCATCGTGTCATCATTGCCAGAAGCTACTGATTCGTGTAACAAGGTTTTAATTCTCATTCCATATGGACTGGTTAATCGATCTTTTTACAACTACCGACTCGGTGGCGCACATAGCATTGCTGTTCTCCATCGTCATCGCCGTCGGCGTCCTGTTGGGCAAGATAAAAATCTTCGGCATCTCGTTGGGTGTAACCTTCGTGCTTTTTGCCGGAATCCTTGCAGGCCACGTTGGGTTCACCGCACCCACGAGTATCCTCAACTTCATACAGGACTTCGGACTCATCCTCTTTGTATTCTGCATTGGTTTGCAAGTGGGTCCGGGCTTCTTTGAAAGTTTCCGTAAGGACGGTATCACGCTCAACCTGCTTTCTGTGGGTCTCATCCTGCTCAATGTGTGCGTGATGTTCGCCTGCTATTACATCTTCTTCGACACCTCGGTGAAGACCAATCTCCCCATGATGGTGGGAACGCTCTACGGTGCCGTTACCAACACGCCGGGACTGGGTGCCGCCAACGAGGCTCTCACCTCCATCTACACCAACGGCAACGTGCCTCAGATAGCCAATGGTTATGCCTGTGCCTACCCATTGGGTGTGGTGGGCATCATCGGTGCCACCATTGCCATCCGCTATATCTGTCACGTCAAGCTCGAAGACGAAGAGAAGGAACTCGACGTGGCTGAGGCTGAGAACCCTCACGCCAAGCCCTGCAAGCTTCACCTCAAAGTGGCCAACTCCTATATTGCTGGTCGCACACTGAAGCAGATAACCGAGTTCCTCAACCGTGACATCGTCTGCACACACCTCCTTCACGACGGACAGCTGAGCACCCCGAAGCGCGATACCATCTTCCAGATGGGCGACGAGATTCTCATCGTCTGCGCTGAGGCCGACGCTGAGGCTATCAAAGCTTTCATCGGTCCTGAGCTGGAGAGCGACTGGACCTTTGATGACAAGCAACAGCCTATGATAAGCCGCCGCATTGTGGTGACCAATCCTCAGATGAATGGCAAGACACTGGGTAAGATGCACTTCTCAAGTGTCTACGGTGTCAACGTGACGCGCATCACGCGTCAGGGCATCGACCTCTTTGCCAGCCGCAACCACCGCTTCCAGATTGGCGATCGCATCATGGTGGTAGGCCGTGAAGACAATGTGAATCGCGTGAGCGAGCTCATGGGTAACTCCGTAAAGCGGCTCAACGCACCTAACATCGCCACCATCTTCATTGGCATCATCGTCGGTATACTCTTTGGTAGTTTCCCCATCGCAATCCCCGGCATGCCTGTTCCCATGAAGCTCGGTATCGCGGGAGGCCCGCTTATCATCGCCATCCTCATCGGGCGTTATGGCTACCGCATCAAGCTCGTCACCTACACCACCACATCAGCCAATATGATGCTGCGTGAGATAGGACTCGTGCTCTTCCTTGCGGCTGTAGGCATCAAGGCCGGCGCTGGATTCTGGGATACCGTTGTGCAGGGCGACGGATTAAAATATGTCTACACGGGATTCCTCATCACGGTCATTCCTATACTTGTCATCGGCACTATTGCCCGCATGAGGTACCACTTCAACTACTTCACCATCATGGGAATGCTGGCCGGTACCTGTACCGACCCACCCGCACTGGCCTATGCCAATCAGTGTTGCTCGCGCGAGGCTCCTGCTGTGGGCTATTCTACAGTCTACCCGCTGAGCATGTTCCTGAGGATTTTCATAGCACAGATTATAGTGCTCTTCTTCTGCGTACCCTGACGGGTACCGTCGTATTTCTATAAGGCCCCACCAAGACGACAGCACCGGTATGGTCCCGGTAAGCGTCCACTTGGTGGGGCTCTTCTTTTGAATCCTTGGATACACCTAACGGGGGATATTTCCCTTCATCTCAGTTTTATTTCAGCGATCAGTTATAAACTTCTTTGGGTAATTTGGGGATAACGCATTGACTTAGCCTGAAGCGCCGTTTTTGATGTCTCGTTGACTTCCCGCCTCTGCTCCCCATCCGCTTCGGCCTGCGATGGTAGGCCTCACTGGGCACTTTGGTCATGGGGTCAGCATGCTTACGGCATATGGCGTACACGTCTCCGGCATATGGCGTACACGTCTCCGCCAATTGGTGTAGATGTTTCCGCCAATTGGCGTAACATCCCGCACCCTTGGGGCTCAGCGTGCCGACGTTGCCGATTTTTAACAAGTGCAGCCGGCCGTCAACGTGCTGTATCTTTGCAGCGTCGGATAATGCAGTCCGGCAGTACGACAGTGGAAGGTTATGATGATAAAGTATGATATTCAGCTTCTTTCGAATGCTTAAGGTAAGGGCGTCAGCCGTCCTTACGTGCAGATCTCCATGCAGCACCTCTCGCCGACAGCCGAACTCGAGGCGTTGTCCGGACGCAACACCACGCTGGCGCATGCCGACATGAGGGCGACACTGAAGGTGGTGCCCGAGTTCGGGAGAGCCAACTTGCCACTGAAAATATCCTGTACACCGTGTTAAACGAGAAGCTAATGACTCAAATCTTATTTTTTGCCTACTGAACCCCCGTTTCTCACTTATTTTGACTATATTTGCACCATCGTATGGAAAAGATCTATTGGTTTGTTTTCTGCAAGTCGGACTTGCTACTGGAGCGCAAGCCCGATGGCAGTTTTACTGTTCCTCTCAGTGAGAATCCGCCCGTGCCACTGAAAGAATGGACACACGTGATGAATATCACGCCCATGAGCGATGGCACACCCGTGAAGACCTTCCTTATAGAAGGGCCTTTGACCGACCAGTCACAGTATGAGATGTGCGGTCTTCGCAAATCGTTCTATAAGCTTCCACTCGTACTCTACAAAAAGGCGGGCAAATGCCATGAGCTACTCTATTGGGATGTCAACACGCAATTCTGCGGAGTTTGCGGAGCACCCATGAAGATGCACACCGATATCTCGAAACGTTGCACGAACTGCGGTAAGGAAGTGTGGCCGCAGCTGGCCACGGCCATCATCGTGCTTGTTAGTCGGGGTGACGAGGTGTTGCTTGTCCATGCCCGCAATTTCGCATCCGATTTCTATGGTCTGGTAGCAGGATTCGTGGAGACGGGAGAGACCCTTGAGCAGGCTGTCCACCGTGAGGTGATGGAGGAGACCGGGGTAACGATAACAAACCTGCGCTATTTCGGCTCACAGCCTTGGCCTTATCCATGCGGTCTCATGGTGGGCTTTACTGCCGACTATGTGTCGGGCGACATCCATCTCCAGCGTTCCGAACTCTCGCGTGGTGGCTGGTTCCGCCGTGATCATCTGCCCACCATTCCCGAAAAACTTTCCATTGCCCGCATGATTCTCGACCATTGGATTAACAGCGGCAACAAAGAGCAAACAGATACCACAACTAATAAGCCAAAGTAATGAACACAGACACGATTATCACATCGGCCCCTGCCACCGACGGCACAGGGCAGCAACCCGAGGCAGGCAAGAGCTTGCTGATGCGGCTTCTCGGATTCGACCCGCGCACTATGAAGGTTCGTACCGAACTCATTGCCGGTGCCACCACCTTCCTCACCATGAGCTACATCCTGGCCGTCAACCCAGCCATTCTCTCCACTACAGGCATGGACAAGCCGGCTCTCTTCACAGCCACGGCACTGGCTTCCGCCATTGCCACACTTCTGCTGGCCTTCATGGCCAAGTTGCCCTTTGCGCAGGCTCCCAGCATGGGTCTCAATGCCTTCTTTGCCTACACCATGTGCCAGGCCATGGGTTACAGTTGGCAGCAGTCGCTGGCCATCCTGCTCATCGAGGGTGTAGTGTTCCTGCTCATCACGTTGTTCAACATCCGCGAGGTGATTCTCTACAGCATTCCCCGCAATCTGCGCTATGCCATCTCGGCCGGCATCGGCATGTTCATCGCTTTCATCGGACTGAAGAACGCCGACATCATTGTTGCCAAGGAAGGCACCTTCGTCGGTCTTGGCACCTTTACCCCCACCTGCATTCTCGGCATTGCCGCCATTCTCATCAGTGGCATTCTTATGGCCCGCAACGTGAAGGGCTCTCTCTTCATCGGCATCATTGCCGCCACCCTCATCGGACTGCCTCTTGGGGTGACACAGTTGCCGGAGGGGTGGTCGCCTGTTTCCATGCCTCAGTCGCTTTCGCCCATCTTCTGCAAGTTCGACTTTGCTGGCTTCTTCAGCATTAAAACCCTTCTCGTGATATTCTCATTGCTCATCGTCAATATCTTTGATACGGTAGGGACGCTTGTTGGATTGGCGCAGAAGACGGGCATCGTGAAGCCCGACGGCACTATTCCCCATGTGAGTGAGGCCATGATGAGTGATGCCATCGGTACCACCTGCGCCGCTGCGCTCGGTTCTTCTACCATCACCACCTATATTGAGAGCGCTTCGGGCATTGCCGAGGGCGGCCGGTCCGGTCTGACCTCTCTTACGGTGGGTGCGTTCTTCCTGATAGCCTTGCTGCTCTCACCTCTCTTCCTGCTCATACCGGGTGCAGCCACGAGTGGCGCCTTGGTTATGGTGGGTGTACTCATGATAGATTCTGTTAAGCACATAGAGCTCAATGATGTGAGCGAGGCTTTCCCTGCCTTCATCACCATGATCACCATGGTGCTCTGCTATTCTATTGCCGACGGCATCTGCTTCGGCATCCTGAGTTATGTCATCATCAAGGCTTGCACCGGCAAATGGAAGGAGCTCAACGCCACATTGGTGATACTCTCCATTCTGTTCATCATCAACTTCATCTACGGATAATTCAGTCGGCATGAAACTTATCAGTTGGGGATTCATAGGATGTGGCGAGGTCACCGAGAAGAAGTCGGGGCCAGCCTTCAATGAGGTGGAAGGCTCGCACGTGGAAGCGGTGATGAGTCGCAATGAGCAGAAGGCGCGTTCCTACGCCGAAAGGCACAATATCAGGAAGTGGTATACCGACGCACAGCGTGTCATCGATGACCCTGACGTCAATGCCGTCTATATCTCCACGCCCCCATCGAGTCATGCCACCTTCGCCATCATGGCCATGAAGGCGGGAAAACCTGTGTACGTGGAGAAGCCACTTGCGGCCAATTATGAGGACTGTGCGCGCATCAACCGTGTGAGCAAAGAGACGGGAGTTCCCTGTTTCGTGGCTTACTACCGGCGATATCTGCCTTACTTCCAGAGGGTGAATGACATCGTGCGCAGTGGTTCTCTGGGTCATCTCTGCAATGTCCAGCTGCGTTTCTCGGTGCCGCCACGCGATCTCGACTACAACAGCAGCAAGCATCTGCCCTGGCGCCTTCAGGCCGATATAGCAGGTGGAGGCGGTTATTTCTACGACCTTGCTCCTCATCAGCTCGACTTGCTGCAGAACATGTTCGGTGTCATCACGCGCGCCCATGGCTATTGTGCCAACCGCGCCCACCTCTACAAGGCCGAAGACTCTATTAGTGCCTGCTTCCTTTTCGAAAACGGCCTTCCCGGCAGTGCTTCGTGGTGCTTTGTCGGTCACAAGAGTGCCCGGGAAGATCGGGTGGAAGTCATCGGCGACCAGGGACGTATGGCTTTCTCGGTCTATCAGTACGACCCTATTCAGCTCATTACCGGCGACGGCACGCGCAGCATCACCGTGCCCAATCCACCCTATGTGCAATTGCCTATCATTCGTTCCGTAATAGAAGATCTTCAAGGTATCGGCACCTGTGAATGCACGAGTGTGAGCGCTACTCCCGTCAATTGGGTCATGGACCGAATCCTCGGGAAGCTCTGAAGCACCCGTTTGTCATTAATATAATTATTTAGATATATAATATAACATACTGAATATCAACACTATTATTCGCGTATCAGAATTCTGCCTAAGCGGAGGTTAAAGTCTTTTTTTTTCCCGCTGTTTTCCCAAATGTTTCCCAATCTCCCAATTTCGGGGTAAACATAATGCATTATGACTATCGCTATTGTTTTTGATCACAGGGGGCGCACACCTAAAGGGCACGTAGGGCCCGTGGAACTCAGAATCACAAACCACAGAAAGTCTACCTACATAAATACTGGAATAAGAGTCAAAAAATCGGAGCTCTTTAACGGCGAGATCATCAACCATCCCAACTCCGATCAGCTCAACAGACTCCTCTCCGCTTATGCGAAAAGAGCTCTGCAGCTCGCTGCCGAAGCTGTCGAAGCAGGAGAAACCGTCGACCCAAAAAGCATCCGGTTCAGGCTTACAACCGCTGAAAAAAAACATGCTTATGACAACGATTTCTTCCTCTGGGCCGAAAAGCAAGTACCCATCCTCAACATCAGAGAATCTACTAAGAGGAACTACGAACAACTTTTGTCCGTATGGCAGCGATACGGGCACATGATGGCCTGGAAGGACTTTACACCTGAAGGCATTATAGAATTCGACCAATGGCTAAGAAAAAGAACTAAGAAAATCGGAGAAAAGAGAATCCTCGCAGGAGAGCAGCCACAGCGTATCTCTGACGCCGCTGTCTATAACTACCACAGACGACTCAAGGCGCTTGCTAACAGGGCCATTGCACTCGGTCTACTGGAACAAAACCCATACGTCAGAATGAAGGGGATCATCCCAACAGGAGAAAAGAATGCCGCTGGAATTACTTATCTCACGCTTCAGGAGGCAAAGGCCATAGAAAGCATACATCCACAACAAGGGACGACCATGCAGAAAGCACGCGACCTCTTCGTCTTTCAAATGCACACCGGGATTTCTTACGCTGACACCCAAACTTTCTCACTCGATGATTACAAGCTCATCAACGGAAGGTATGTCAGCATCGCGCATCGGAATAAATCCGGTACGCTCTATATCACACAGCTCACCAGCCAGTGTAAGGAAATCATTCAGAGAAACGGAGGACGGCTCCCAGTGCTATGCATTCACGAATATGACAAGAGACTGAAAACCCTCGGAATCGCGGCCGGAATCTCTAAACCCCTGCACTCGCATCTTGCACGCCATACTTTTGCTACACTTATGCTTGCTGCGGGAGCTTCCATCGAGAACGTACAGCGAATGCTCGGCCATTCTTCAATAACTATGACACAGAGATACGCCAAAGTCCTGCCCGAAAACGTTATAAAGGACTTCGAAAAGGCAGCCGAGAAGCTTTGGCCGTCACAGGAAAAGGAAAAATGAATAAAATAAAACAGCAGGGGTATAGGCTTTACCCCTGCTTACTCTTTGAGACCTCCCTAAAAGTCGTTTCACAATAATCCAATTCTCGTTAGTACATGACCGCAAAGCCTATGCCATGAAGCCCGACTTTTTCAAGTGAGCCCCTATTCCGGCGCCCGCAAATCAACGACTTATGGAACTCGATATGCTCTTGTTATACGCCCGCAGCTTCTCACGCAACCGGTCTATGTCTTCCTGGCTCGGCTCGGAGGTTGAACCCTGGCGGTCCCAGGGAAGACGAAGGAGACTTTCAAAATCCACACGAGAGGTATCCGCCATTCCTACATGCATCAACCAAAAGGTCTGCCAACGGGTGGCCTCCCATATGTTTTTCTGGCGCTCCCTGTAACCTCGAACCACTAACCTTATCTCCCAGAAAGACATCCGGTAAAGAAAATCTTCACGTCCGATCCCTATCTCACCCACTACCAGCTGGTAGATGCTGAAGGCGTCTGTCAGTTTTTTCCCCCAGGAGAGTCCGAAGCGGAATCTTCTTCCACGTCCTGGCTCGCTGGCAATTCTATGCCATACCAGCGTTGCCTGAGCTCCAACACTGTCTTTATGGCTTCCACTATCTCCGAAGGAGCTGCCTCGTATAGGAGGCTATCATCCGTCAAATCATGTGATTCACTTTCATGGGAGCTCGAATTATAATACGCAAATATAGCGGCCATTATCAGATAAACCGTGTGCTGAGGATTCGCCGCGTCAAACTTATCTATCGTTACACCCGCGTAGTTGTGGAAAGCTATCTCTGTCGCATAACAATAACCCACTTTGACTGCTTGACCACATATTTTTATCTTTGAAGTTTCCATATCCGTCTATTATTATTAAATCCCGTCTCCAAATCTCACGATTAGGGAACGGGAGAGAATAAATGTAACCTAAAAATAACCAAAAATTATCTATGACAGAAAATTCCTTATGCCCCCGGAACCACCGCAGAAGACCCTATCTCCTTACCGTTGATACTCAGCGGGCCCACACCCTGACCCTGGAACGTGGCCGTGGCCTTCTGTTTGTTCGTAGCCTTGAAGCTCGCATCGTTCAAGATAACCTTCCCGCTTACCAATGACTTTACCTTCACCTGGTTCTTGTCCCCATTGGTCTGCTCAAAGTCAAAAGCCACTGCCTGACCGGCCAGCATCGTGCTCAGCATGTCAATACTGCCGTCTACGGCAAACAGTGAGTCACTCGATATGTCGTAGGTGTAACCTACAAACTCCTGATTAGGGGCTCCGCTCGTGTCGTCCTTCGTCGAGCTGTCCTCCAACGTGGCGGCAATGTGGACCGTACAGTCTGTAGCACCGGCTACCACCTTTTCGCCGATAAATAGTCTCAAATTTTGTCCTTGCATAGTCTTATCGTTTTGTGACGCATTCGTAATTCAGTTTCTGATAATAACACGGCTTCAGTGGGTCATACTCTATCCGCTCACCCTTCAGCACGTAGCTCTCCGGAACAAGACCATACACGTCCGAGTCCGGAGCTATCCCCTCAAAAAAATCGCGGATCGCGATTCTTATAGCCTCTCCCAGCGCGTGGATGGAATCGTTGGTGCGGGCGGCATACAGTACGCCCACTTTCACCGTGTCTTCTTCACCCTCAAAGCCTTCATCCTTCGTTTCCAGGTCATTTTCCATACCGTCGAAAGTCACTATTACGTACGGTACCGGTACCCTATCCGCGTCAGCGTCTGGCAGTGGTATCGCCGTGCCATAGATTCTCCCGTTTACGGCCTTGGAAATGGCCTTCGACTCATTCAGAGCCCTGAGGAATATTAAGTCTGTCTGCAAACTCATGCGTCTGTTTTTCTTTTAATGTCTGTATCTTAACCCCCGGATTGCCCGAAGTATGCCTGCAGGGCGCGGACGGAGGCTTTCTCATTCCGTCCGCGCCTGCCGTTTACGCGGGCTCTGCAACCTTATACAGGGCAAAGGCCGTTGTAGTTGAGTTCTTTTTGCCGTTCGTGGTCGTCTTCGCGCTCAGGTCGGTGATACTCCAGGCCGTGTTGATGGTCACAAGCGTCACATTGCGCCGTGCGCCTGTCACCGGGTCAATGGTAAGTCTCACCTGACCATGCTGTTGAACGGCCAAATAGCGGAACAGACCCACACCGATGAACCGGTCCGTAGTGTCCTTTAAAGTCTTGCCGTCTGCGTCGAGAGTGGTGTTGATGTAGTGGCTGGTCACGTAGTCATAGCCCGCGCACTTACCATTCTCAATCACAAAACCGCCCTGGCCGTCGGCCTTCGGGGTGGCCTTCAACTCTGCCTCCGTCACCTTGTCCATCACCAGACAAACGTCGGAGTCGTCGTAACCCTTGGCACCAAACGAAGCTACAGCCAGCAGCAGATTCTTGTAAGCTGTCTTGTCCATGGTGATGGTGCCTGCCGAAGTCATACCGCTATACGGACCCTTGATTCCGGTGAAGGCGGCCTGAGAATACACCTTCTTTGCCAAATAGGCCTTCTCTGCAAGGGTTATCTTGGAACGGACAAGCCCCAGTACATCGAAGTCTGCATTGTCGATAGCCTGATTGCTCACGGCGAAAGTGGCGCCGCTGCGGTTTACGGTCGGCGATATCTTGTCGAAGTGAAGGTCTTGATCTTTCAGCTCCACAGTCTCACCAACTTCCTCAAAGTCGGCGTCGTCAAGACTCACAGGCCACAGCTCATTCCCCGTCACACCTGTTACGATAGTAACTCCGGAAGGCAGACCAAGACCCTCGTTCAGAGTGGGAATCATGTCCTGAAGGTTCAGGGTAATAGCACCGCTCGAAGTCACGTCGCCACCGGTTCCGTTGCCCAGTACAATCTCACGGGAATTCTTGTCTGCCCTCGCCGACTTCAGGGCCTCGCGTAGCTGCTCGCCGACATTCTTTTTCTCCGCCTGCTTGGCCTCGCGTTCCGACTTCTCGCTCTGATACAGCGCCGTATACTCGCGCGAACAGAGGTCTATTTCGCGCTGCAGACGCTCGAACTCGCGCGCAAGGGATGCATGCTCCTTCTTCTCCGCATCCTTCAGTTCGCGCTTCACAAGGGTCTCTTCCAGCACTTCCAGCTTGTCGTTTACCTCACTCTGCTGGTCAAGCAGCTCGCGGCGCTTGACTTCAGCCTCATTCGAATTCTTAAATCTCATATTTCTAACCGATTAAAAATTAATACTTTAAAAAAAACTATCTCTTCTAACAGTAACGGTTCCTGTTCATCCGCTCCCGGCGTTTGAGCCGCAGCAATTTTTCCTCCTCTCGCAGATACCATCTCTCCTCTGCAGCGGAATGCTCGGCTGCTTCCTCGACACGCTCCGAGGCTCGTGCTGCATCCTGCGCGTGTGCCACGTCATCCATCTTCTTGAGCAGCTCTCTCACAGTGACGCTGGTTTCTTCGTAGGCCGGGTCCATAGCTATCGTTAGAGCGCTCAACGACTCAAAATGAGTATGGGTTACCTCTGTAACTGTATCGCCTGAGGCGTCCTGCGTTTCTTTTACCTCATAATCCTGAGGATAGAATTCAAACGAACAACCACTGTACACTCCGGCACGAACCAGGGCCAGGGCTCGGTCGCCGAGGTCGCAGGCAGGAGCTTCAAAGCTAAAGTGCAGGCCGTCTTTCTCCACGCTCATCTGTAAATTGCCCTTTCCCTTGTTACATCTCGCAATGGTCGCATTGCGCTCATGCAGGAGGTTTAATTTCACGTCCTGAGTCTTTAGCCAATCCGTCGTCACGGCCTCGGGGGATATCCGCTCTACGTAAGTGTCGCCCCAACTGTCCGTGACGCGGTATTCTGGGCCGAAGACGATAGCCACACCCTCAATGACGCGGCTCTCGCCCGCAGGTGCCGACTCACGCATTTCCTTCACCGATAGCCGGCATGGGGTCGTCCTTATTTCCTTTTTGTCCTTTTGATAGATACTCATATCTTGATTCTTTTGTCTCTCTACTTATCACGGTTACTACTCGCGGGGCTTACCCATAGCGCAATAGCCGCATTTCCCGCAGCAGTGTGGGGAAAAATGTCCCTTGCAGAAAACAACGCCTCTCATTCTACCTCCCTCACGTTCATCTGCATCGTGTTACCCTTATAGTCGGCATGGAAGGTCTCGCCCATCACCTCATATTTGCGGGAGCCTATAACGATACGGCTGTTACGAGTGGTGAAGGCATTCCATCTCATCCTCACCATCAGTATCCCGTACACGTCCAAGGCGCCCTCACGCATCGCCGACAAACCCTTCACCCAGCTCACGTTAGCCCATACGGTCCCGGATTCCTTCCAGCTCACACCGTCCGAATCCAAACCATACATTCCAGATGTCTGTGCCTCGCGGTTCAATATTGTCACTCGCTTGTCAAGCATCCCAGCTGAATATCCCATATTTTATCCTCCACCCATTTCTTATTCAGTTCCGCGCGTCAGCTTCATGTAAGGTTTTATCCTCGCATCGAAGCCGTAGGGCACCGTATATAAGTTCGTCACACTCGCCACCCCTCGGTTCTCATAACTGTTCAGGCAGAGCATCAGTGAGGCTTCCACAAGCGGGGTGGGGACTTTTTTATGGTCTCCGTCCGGGATGCCATACGTCGCCAGCAGGTCGTCGTAACTCCTCCCGATATAGTTCAGCACGGTCTCTTCTGCACTCTCGCCGAGCATCTTCAGATAATCATCCTCCGAATCCCCGTCTATCCTCATATGAGCCTTTATCAGTTCCAGTGTCAGCCACCTCATGATTCACCTCCTTCCGCGCCTGCAATCTTGCCAACGCCTGGCCCACCGCTCAGTTTTTTGCTCCCGAGTTCTGCCAGGTTTGTCGAGATATAATTCTTATCGCCACTTTCAACACTCGGCATATCCATCTCACCGCGTATCTCGTTTACAGTGTAGGCGCCGGTCTCCAGATAGGTCTTGAACAAATTGGCCTGAGCCGTCGGATCAAGACGGCGCAGTGCCTTCTCGCATACATGTATCCGGCGTTTCCCAAAATCGCCCGCATTCAGCAGCTTGGAATTCAGCTCATCCTCCATCTCCCGTATCAGAGGAGAGATAGTCCGCAGGAGAAACTCCTGAGTAGCTGATTCCGGTGTCTTATAGCTGGAATTTGAATCGTCCATCATCATCGGTTTGGGGACGCCCAACAGCCGGGCCAGCTCGGTCACCTGATAGCCGCGTGTCTCCAACAGCTTCAAATCTGATGCAGTCTGAGAAATGATTTTTACGTCGGCTACATTGCTCGCAAATATAGCGTCCTTACTCATCCAGTCTTCGCCCAGCTCTTTCGTCAGCTGGCGCAGTTCCTGCTGGTCGGCCCGGCCCGCCGCGCTCGCTCCGTAGGAGAGGCTCGGCTGCGTGTCCTCTCGCACAAGTAGCTTATAGCGCCCGCCTTTCGCCATATCCTGCAAGGATTGCTGGTCGGCCGTACCTGCTATCTGTAGGCTCTTCAAGGCATACTGTATCACAGGCATGCCGTCCACAAAATTGTCGCGGAGGAAGATGTTCTTGAAATGAAGAACATCGCCGCGGTCCGCCTCTACCGTAATATCACCCTGCGGAGTATGATAGGTGAGCACATACTGGTCCTGGCCCTCCTGGTAGATGCCGCGCGTACATAACCACATGGCTGCCAGCTGGCCTGAGACATCTCGCTCCAAATATACATAGGCGTTGCCGTAGAATATCTTCCTGAATTCTATCTGCTCCATCATCTGGCTCGCCGTCATCAGAGGGTTGGGCCGAACCTGCAGTAGATAGTTCAAATAACCGTTCTGGCCATAGTCATCTTCCGCATAATTCCCGCCTGCCTTACTGCGTCTCTGATATTGGACCACCATCTGCCCCATCGTTTGCATCCGTAGACTAACACCGCGATACCAGGCCGGAATCAGCAGAGAACTCCGGCCACCTACCACCGCAATCTGAGACCCCCAGTCGATGCTCCCCGAATCCTTGCGGGCTCCTCCCGAATCTGCCGGGATGGAAGCCCCCTCAATTTCGCGGCTGCGCATCTTGCGCAATCCTATTATCTTCCAAAAATTATCCATATTCTTGACTCTTTCTTGTTCGCAACCCTCAACTATAGTTCCGAAGTTTCCCTGTTAGGGGCTTACCGTAACCACACACTCATCCGAATAAGCTCTAGCCTTTATCCGCTCAGTAGCCTCCGAACCTGATATCCGCTCATTTTAGCTCGCCGGTTCCCTTAAAACTGAAGCTGCCTTGCACCAGGTTCCCGCGGGTCCCGCTTATTTTGCAGCTCCCCACGATAGCCGTGCCGCTCATCCTATCGGTGTCGTCACCGCGAGCCCCCCAGGACAGCGTTACAGTAGCCCCAGTCCGAGTCACCAGACTTTTTATCTTCTGAGCGTCACCAACAAGGAACGACGTGCTTACTTCCCAGCTCTTTCGACCTGCTATATAACTCCTCCAGTCACCGCTGCCCTTGGATCCTATTTCCTTAGTCTGGCAGCTCACATCTATGGTGCAGCTTTTCGAGGCAGCTATGGCTACTCCGTCGCTCATCACGATTAAATCATTCCCTTTTTTCATACTTTATCCTCGTGTAGTCACTATTTCTCCATATCCCCTTCGCCTGAGATAGTTGCTCAAACCTAGGTATATCTCCTCACCGGTCACATAGGGAGTCCCGCTCGCCGTAACGACTCTGCTTTCCTGTAGCTGCGAGGCCAACGCACCCTGCTGGGCCTTGTTCAACACCAGTTCCCCACTGTTTAACAGTACGGGCTGCAAATCGCCGCTGGGAGTGTTGCCGCCGACAATTCCGCCGCCGGCATGGCGCGTCGCACTCTTCACTGAGGCTATCGTGGCAATCATCGTCGCCGTTCCGGCGGCTGCCGCTGCTATCCAGCCCCACACGCCGGCCTTGCCTTCCTTGCTCAGAGCATTCGCAAAACCCAAGGCTATCTCCGCAACAGCCTGTGCTATCGTAGCGGCAATCTTGGTCGTCGGGTCTTCTATGCTCGCCATAGCACTGCCTACGCTCTCCACTGCCTTCGCGGCGTCCTTCCAGCTTGACTTCGCTTCCTTACCGCCGTCCACAAGCTGTTTATTGCCTTTTGGGTCTACCTTCACCGTCAGTTTCCCCAGACCGGCTCTCTCCAACTGCTCATTCACGGCGTCCACCCAGCCCTGCAGCTGGTCAGTGGGAATGTCCTCACTGTTGAAGATGCTGTCATAGAGATTCTCTACCGCTTCCGACGGTAATGTGATTCCCGCCGTCAACGCATTCTCGACGCTCTGCTTGAGGGCGTCCATCGACGACATGTCTGCCATTATCTTCACGGCCGCCGACTGCCCCTCTGAGGTCCCCATGTCGAGACGGCTCAAGTCTTCCTGTTTCCCTTCGCGCCAAAGGTCAATGGTGCGGCTGTTCAGACCGCTCGAACCACGAACCATCACGGGGGATTCCAGCGAGTCCAGCTTACTCTTCACCCGGTCTATCTCGGCACCGTAAAATTTCCATTTCTCACTGCCCTGCACCGTCGAATCCTGAAGACGTTGCAGCTCTGACAACTGGGCCTCCAAATCGGCCTTGCTGCCTTTCTCGGGTTTCTCTCCTTTGGCCAGGGCTATGCCGTCTTCTATCTCCTTGTTGCGCAACTGCAACTGAGCAATCTCACCTGCAATGGCTTGTTTTCGCTCTCCGCTCGCGCTCAAGCTCTCATGGCTTAGTTGCTCTATCTTCGCACGGTTCGAGTCCAGCTCTTTCTCTACTGCATCCTTTGTCCTGGAGGATGCAGTGGCACCGACCCTGCCTCCGCCACGGCTCACTCGGCCCGTAGACCCAGCGTAAGGACTGCCCAACTTCTCCAACAGGGAAGTCCCCTCGCGCGCTCTGTCCATCGCGTCGCCCATCAGCTTCCCCCAGTAGTCGCTCTGCTGGCGCATCAGACCGGACTCCTCGTCATGGGCCTGCTGAGCGCGTTGCTGGCGGTAGGCCCGCACACGCTCCAAGTCCGACTTCGACCTTATCCGGTATTCCTGATAACTCACGCTTTGCCAACCCTGACCGCCTCCGGATGCCGTAGCCGTCGTGGCGCGGATACCGGCTGCCCTGCCTTCCTCCGCGCTCACGGTGTCGCCAATATGGGGGGCGGCGCTCTTTACATATCGGTGCTGAGATTCCCACTTCGCACGGGCTACCATGCTCTTGCCGTATTCTTCCTTGTAGGCGTCGGCCTCGGCTATCGACTTTAGGGCGTTGATGACTTTCGGGGCATTCGATACAAATATTCGCTGGGCCGCGGTCACGTCGCCAATGCTCAGACCCAGGGCACTGAAGGCTCCCTGGTTCTTCTTTATCCAAGCAGTTTGCTCACCTGTTCCTCTGAGTTTCTTCCATTCGGACTGAAGCATGGTGAACTTTCCTGTAACCTCGCCTACCTTCTGGGCTGTCAGGGCGCTCGACTTCCGCAGCAGCTCACTCTCGGTTGCCTGGGAACGCTGAGCGTAGGTCATCCGTTCCGTGGCCTGGGCCCCCGATTGCATCTTGTCTCCTAACAGGCCCGTGCTGGATGCCACACTCTCGATAACAGCGCTCAGACCCATGTAAGCCACGCCTATCAGACCCAGACTCAGTATCGTGCCTTTTATAGCGGTCCTCAGCGCTGTCACGCTTAGGGTCTGACCCGTAATGGCTGCAGTGACCAGGGTCGACATACCCTGGAAACTCACCTGAACCATAGAAAATAACTTCGTCGCAACTGTGGCCAACCCCAAAGCGGTCCACAACCCCTTTACTGCGGCACTCAGGGCGGCTATACCGCTAACGGCCATACCAACCTGGCCTATGCCGGCAATGACATTTTGATAGTCTGAGAAGAACTTTCCTACTTTGGCCTGCAAGCCGCCGAACTCGTTCGACAGCTGCTTCACCTTTCCGGCGTCAGTCTTGGCCAGATTACGGTTCATCTGGCCGACGTTCTCATTAATGGCCTGGGCTATGGCAGCCGCACGCTGACCCTCGTCTCCGGTCTGGATAATCTTCTTCTGAGCATCTGTTAAGGTGATACCTACGCGCGTCATTGCTCCGGCATTCCCCATAAGGGCCTTACCCATCATGTTCGCTATCGTCACTGCATCCTCACTCGTAGCATTCAAACCTTTTTGCTGAGCTATCAGGTTGTTCATGGCCGGAAGCAGGGTCTGCAAGGTCGAGGCCTGACTGGCAAAGGTGGCCACTTGCTGAAGACCACTGCGCTGAACCGTTCCTCCTATAACGCCCAATTTGCTCTGGGCGCTCACCAGATTGTTTATTCCGGCCACGTCCGACGGCGTTGCCTGCATGCGCTGCGACATCACGGTGCGTAGCTTCTCCTGAGCTATGGCCGCGTTGTTCGATTTGTCTATAAAAGGCTGCATCGCGGCCCCTAAGGACTGAAACGCGATTATGCTATTGTTTGCCAGCATCGAAATGTTTGATAAACTGCCCAGGCTCAACTTAAACTTCTCAGACTTCTCTTTCGCTGCGGCCAAAGAGCTCTGAAGTTCCCTCACGCTGCTCGTTACCTCTGCCACGGTCTGTTTACCGTCGACATTCAGCAACACACGCATTCTAATATCATTACTCGCCATATTCTATTGCTTCTGAATTATATCTTAAAAATAATTAATAGATAAAATGAGTTCCACTCTTTTTCTCTATCTTTGAACCCCTAACTTATAAGAGCAAACAATATGAATAACCCTAATTTACCCGCACCTGACAGACTTTTCGAGCCCGACCATCACGAGGAAGAGAACAACTGGATGGAAAAGCAGGACCGGCGTAACAAAATTAAGTCAGTCATCGCCTTTATACTTATAGGAACGGCCGTTGCCGCATTCTTTGACGTTCTGCCTCATATCATCACCCCAGGGCTCTTTTCCGACTCCGACGCGTTACTGACCATCTATGCTTTTATCGCCTTCGTCTCGGGTATAATTCTGCGCGTTATGGCAAACTACTGTGACAACCCGCACGTCAACGATCGGCCATGGAACTGGTGGATGTTCTAGCCCATCACTATCCCCATCTTTCCCATTCGCTTCCGCAGCTGGACCTGGAGCTCATCCAGGATATCCCTGCGCACCATCTTCAGGGCGTCCCCCTCGCCATTTTCCAAGAAATGGTAAGGGTACAGGCGCCCCCTGTTTCCGCCTCGCTCCGTTACGCGCTCTCCGCTTTTCCACGAGCCACTGTTCAGCCACATACCCAATGGATGCCCCAGGCGCCAGCGGCTCTGGGGATGTAGACGGTCCTGACGCGTCTTGTAGTAGCCTTGTTTATTGTGAGGCTTCAAGCTAACCATGAAACCGCCACCTCTTGAGTAAGCATACACATGAAGTGAAGAACGGGCCATCCGGGAACCATCCCTGATACCGATGTTCCCGGTCCTGCCTACTATCATGTCTTTTACCTTCCGCCCCTCGCGACGATAGGTCGCCCGAAGCAGATTCCGGAGCTCACGGGCATCCAGCGCCTTCAATATAGCATTGAATTCCTCCCCAGTAAAGATTGATCTCTCATCGTAAACCATTTGCTCTTTGCCTCCCTTTTCTATACATCCGTTTCCCCCTACGGGGATTACCACATCCGTGACGGACACACTCAATAAGTGTCCGTATTACCAAAGAGGCAATGGATATACTGTCTACGGTGCGTAACAAGAGTGCATACATCGACAAGCTGATTAGGGATGATAACGACCAACGTTAAAACAAAAGAGGCCACCCGTTATCCCAACGAGTGACCCCTAAAACCAACTAACCAAACCCTAAACTATGAAAAAGAAACCATCAAACCCTATAATATCTATACCCCCCCTATAGCATCTATAGCATCTATCCCCTCTATATCATCCTAAGAACAAATCTCCTATACTTCCATGCTGCGCACACACCAATCCCGCAGCACATCCCCCACAAAAACCATTTCCACCCCGATTTTCGCCCATCAGAGCCATTTTTGCCCCTCAGCGGTACAACTACACTATCACGGCGTAAAACGGCCGTAGAAGTCAAAGAATCGCCATTTTCCGCCGTTTCTTTAATCGCCGACACCTGCGATCGGTCATTGTCGCTCTCTCTCCAGTGCCACGAATCCCTGCCAACAACCTCCCCGGTAGCAGCGTCCACCCTCACCACCA